>WPCG01168921.1_pt1 | contig 19283 bp, 24 predicted proteins | sample 5403311 | NCBI WGS metagenome assembly WPCG01 (sample SAMN12869467, study PRJNA574797) | sludge metagenome | isolation source: wastewater treatment of Control | place: China:Beijing | collected 2019-05-17 | reverse complement strand
GCCAGGGCGGCGGCCAGCTCGTCGGGCAGCCGGGCGGCGCGGCGCTCGGCCGGCGCCTGGGTGGCCCGCCAGGCCTTGAGGTGGCGGTGGATGGTGTTGGGGCTGCCGGTGCCCAGCTGCTCGCGGACGCGCTGGATGCTGGGCTTCTCGCCCTGCCCCACCAGGGCGTCGGCGACGGTGGCGACCTGCTCGTAGGTGATCCCGGTGCGTGCCATATCGTACTCTCCGCGGCTGTATCGTAATTCGTATTTCATATTATATGTTATACGGTACAAAATACAATACAAAATATCACTACGCTATGAAATATCCCGGCGCCGCCGCGGTTTCCGGGCGTCCAGCCACGAAAAACCCCGCCGTAGCGGGGTTTGCGTGTCGGGCGGCTCGCCTGGTGAGGGGGAGCGGGCCGGGATCAGGGCGTCTGCTGGACCTGCTGCACGATGCCATCACGCTCGCGGGCCAGGCGCCGCTGGCGGTTCTGGTGAGCGTGGCGCTCGATCTGCACGTAGGTGAACAGGCACACGCCGGCCATGAACAGGGCGAAGGCGGTGACGAGCCAGCCGAATGGCGTCATGGGGCGTCTCCTCGGGCGATGGGGGGTTGCCCCTAGCCTAGCATCCTCGGCGTGGACGGCGTGGCGGAGCGCCCACGAGAAAGCCCCTCCGAAGAGGGGCTGTTGAAGATGCCCAAACGGGCATTGAAGGATCAAATACCTCCTTGGTTACGTGAATCGCACGGCCGGTCTTGCGCGGTGCGATGGTGATGAACTTACGCCAGGTGCCACCCTGGCCGTTCTCATCCGGCGTCCGCGGTGCCACCCGCGGTACCGGTCGTCGTCGATGTTGCCGTCTTGCTTGCTGCGAGGGAGGAGTGCCCCTCCCACACTCGCTGGCATCTTTCGTGTGCCCTGGTGGCCCAGGATCTCGCTGAGGGCTTCGGCCATATCGCCGCCCAACTCAGACACTACTCAACGCCGCTCCCACCCCTAGCCTCACCGGTGCCAACCGGATCATCGACCTTAGGGTTTCCCACGTTAGTCACGTGCTACTGCGTACCTCATCGCCACTGTGCTCCACCACGGTGATCACTAGTGCTAAGCACCTCACCGGCATCGCCGGTTTTCAGGGGCCCAAGATTCCAAAACGGCTCCCTTACTCCACCGTCACTTCATCGCACATGGCCAGCTCCCGAAGAGCATGGCTATGAAGCACTCCGAACAGCACCCTCGCGGGGCGCCGTTACCTGCTTGAGCTATTCGTCGACCCAGGCGGCTTGCGCCTCCTGGTGCCGCCAGGCCACTCCTTTCGGCTACCTGGCTCACTGGGGTTTCCCCCAGCGCTGCGCCCACAGGTTCGGCATGCGTTCGACGGTCACCCGCCGCCCACAGGTGGGACTGGTTACCCACTTTCACGCCGTGACAGGGTCAGCTCCGGTTACCCGGCTGCCCGTGTCCGTGTCGCCCAATCCCGGTGCCCTGGATTGGGTCGAACGAGGCATTGCAGCCTCGAGCGCCCATTGCCTCGCAGCGAGCGGAATTACCCGCACTGCGCGACGGCGAGTTGGTCGTGGTTGGCACCCACGACCAGCAGCAAACAAGGGGGTGGCAGCCCCTCGCGTGAGGGGCTGGCACACCCCGAGGTTTGGCACTCGCGGAGAGGTAGGGGCGCCACTGACGTTAATGGGCCGCCCCGGCCGCGGCGCCCTTGGAATCTTTCTCCATGCGGAGCCACCGCACTGAAAATCTGGTCATTCAGGACCATGGTGTCACCGCACGCCCTATCTTCCCGTAGCCGCTCAACGGGAGGTGACATGGGATCGATGCGTTACAAGGCCGCTGCCATGCAGCGGGTGCAGGACCTGGTGCGGCGGGGGTATCCCCGCTGGGTGGCCGGGGTGGTGCCGCGGGAGAAGATCGCCCGCCTCGAGGCGAAATTTGCGGCGCGCTATGCCACCGCCGCCGACCGGAACGAACGCCGGCGGCGTCGCCGCCATGGTGCCGGCAACGCCTTCCTGGTGGTCTATCTGCCGCCGCGTCAGCCCTATGCGGTGTGGTGGTTGCTGGTCGATGAGGCGCATCCGGCGCAGCACTACGAGGCGCTGCAGGATGCTCGCCAGGTGCGGATCACCATGCCCAATCCGTACTGGTGCCCGGAGGTGTGGCAGGCGGATTATGAGCTGGTCCGCCTCGACAATATCTGGACCTGGCGGCTGGTCGAAGCGCGGCGCGACGAGTGGGCAAAACGCATCCGCGATGCGGTCAGCCGGAGCGATCGCGAGACCCGGAATCGCCTGGTCCGGCAGGCCATCTACAGCATGCGTGGGATGCCGGGATTTCGTGGGGTGCGGGACGATGTACGGGCCCTGATTCGCGACATGAAGAGCGACTGGGCGCGTATCCGGCGCAAGGGCGAACCGCTGCCGGCGATCCCGAAACGGCCGCCCTACGTGCGCCGTATCAAGCATGAATAGGCATCGGTGGGGATGCTGCACCGATGGCCCTGCCGAATGTTTCGCATGCGAAACAGAACCACGGGTCTCGAGCACCCGTGGGGATGCTGCACGGGTGGCCTACAGGGGGACAGATCTTGGGAAACACAACCCTCCAGAGAGGCCGTTGGCAGGTGCCCTGGCGGCACGCCACAGGGCCGGGGATTCTGGCCGACGAAACCTGTCCATCGGCCGGTTGAGGTGTTGCATAGTGGGTCCCCAAAGGGGGAGGAGTACCTTGCTTCCCTGGGCCGATCAATCGCTCCTGGGCGTAGGTGGGGATGCTGCACCGGTCGCTCTGGCGGTGGCCCTTGGGCATAGGTGGGAACGCTGCACCGCTGGCCTGTAAGAGTGGGCGGATGATCCGTGCCGCTCAGACGGACATGGGCAAGAGAAGCGCCATAATCTTGCTTTTAGGCTTTGGTCGGGGGGGACATGACTACGGATTCGCATGAGGGCTGGCAAGATCGTCTGATGTGGGCCTGCCACAAGACGGCTGATACACGAGGTGAGGAAGACGAGTTTTTCCGTCAGGAGGCCGCAGAGTCTCCTTTGGATGAGCTTCGTACCTTTCTGGCAAGCCCAGGTGGGATGTATTCAGGTCATGCCCGTGCAGTCATGGGAGAGGTTCTTAGGCAGCGAGAAAGTGACATCGCAAAGAAGGAGTCCCGCAAAGAACAGTGGCGAGGGATATGGAAGAAAGAGTCTGCTCATATCCTCGGAAAACTCGTATTTTTGGCCATTGGTGCTTTGTTAGGTGCTTTGGGGGTCTGGCTTCTCTGATGCTGGGTTGCTATGCAACTTAAAACATAATTTTTTCTTGCCGTATATGAGCCTTTTCTTCATGCTGTTGGGGTCTTCTGTGTTGCATGAGGGTTAGCTATGTCTTTCTTTCGTATATCATTTTTGGTCAGTGCTGTGGGTTTCTCGGCCATAATGGCTGGATGCTCTCCAGCCACCATGACCGCGATCTCCCCTGGTACGTCGATGGACCTTATGACAGGGACAGGCAGCGTTTCCCGTTCGCCTGATGGTGAAACGAGTTTTCGCTACGTCATCCCCGCCCGTTCCTATTCCTCCTATAGTCCTGAGGAAGCACAGGCGCAGCATGAGTGGCTGATATCTAGCTGGGTAGGCTCCCAGGACATTTGTCCTGATGGCTATACGGTCAGCGATCATGTAGAGGAAAGCAGCGGCATGCTGGTCTATACGGGAACGTGTAAATGAGTTCAGCCAGACCGTCTGTCTCACTGATTTTCAAGATTATCGGTGCTCTAATTGCTCTCTTAACTTCTCTAGGTCTAGGTGATTTTTTATATTCTGGATTTCATGACTTTTAATAAGGGCGGCAGTTACGCCGCCCTCGTCGGGATGTTATCCTCTATGGATCGGTAATTTCTTCTCTCCTTTCCATGAATCTGGTGAATGCTGGTCTTGCCGCTGACATAGTATTGTCTGAGAATACTCCTTCGACATATCCTCGTGCCCCCACGTCTAACCTGACGAAAACGTTATCAGAACTAAGAATTTTATTTATGAAATCTTCGCTTACAATGTACCTTTTGAAGGATGAACTACTAGGCGGTACCGTAGCCCATGAAGTATAGGAGCTGTATTCATGGGAGAATTCGGTGAACGTATCTATCGAAGAAAACTCATGTATTTCACCGTCTACGTTAAAACGCAAGGAATTTCTAGAAGGTATCGACTCTATATCATTGATATACATAGTCAAAACAAGGCTGTCACGTGGCATAGAACTACGCCAATGAAGAGATGCTTCCAGGTCACTTCCACTAAACCCACCTGTGCTTCTATAGATGAAAGCAGGTTTCATTGAAATCTCTGATGAACCATCAAAGCTAGATGTTCTTTCAGTAATGCCTCCAGGCATGGCTGCACATGCTGATAGTATAATACTCATACTGAGTATCAGCATTGTGTGGAAATAGATTTTTTTCACCTTTATCTTCATCTTCCTATCCTTTGATCCCTTAGTAAATTCCGGTATACCCTAACCTAGTTGTTTTTTAACAGCGGCCTAGTATCACCCTTAGGTGATCTCCCGCTCCTCTGAGGTTGAACCGATACACAGAACCTACCTTATTCAGCCTGAGGTTCAGTTGGGTCGACTCAGCGGCCTCCTCGATGAAATCTCTCTGGTTCCCTTGGTACCAGCTGTTTTTGTACTTCATCATGTTCATGGCCCAGTACGTCGTGGCCGCCTCGGTGGCCTCTTCGAATTTGTGAGTCGTCGAGATGCGCATCCGGTTCCCCCGGAGGTCGTCAGGGAACATGACATTTCGGGTGGCGAGCTGCACGCTTAGACCCTCAGCGGGATTGCACGACAGAAAAAGCGTTGCTGGAGCCGTATCCGAGGTTCCTATCCGCACCGTGGAAACCACCTCGTTACTGAAGTCATCGCCTTGCTCCTGGAACTCTACGTTGGCATATGCCATTGAGCTGGATGCGAGGGTGATGCCCGAGATGAGCGCGATCAGCTGACGTTTCATGCTACCTCCTTGTATGCGAGATCTAGGCCAGCATAGCCGATCTGGAAGGGGGCGCCACGCCCCTTGCCCCTTTTCCGAGGGTTAGTCGAACTCACCGAACGGAAGCACCGGCCGCTCTTCTTCCCGCCGTTAACGCTGGCGAACGCTCTTCTCAGCATCCAGTGCTGCCAGGCGGTCCTCACCTTGCTCCGACCTTTTCGGCCTCCTGGGCGCGCTTCTGGCGTCATGGAGCTGCTTTCCAGGGCAGCCAGGCGCTCGTGATACTTGTTGCGCTGTTCGGCCAGGGCAGAGTCGGTATAATACCTTTTAGCTATTTTTTAGCCCGCCTTATTCATGAGGGCGCTGGCTGAGTGGATTGTCAGCCCTCGCTGCCAACACCAGCCCACCGGCACCGCGTTAGCAGCATGAGAACCCGCTGTTATATGCAAAAAAGCGCAAATCTTAGTTCTTCTTATAGCCTACAGGAATGAATTGCCCTCATCCGTGCAGCCGTCACCGTCAGCCGAAGTGGGGCTGCTTGGCGCAGGGATCGGTGGTGGTATCGCCGACGAGTCAGCCTAGCGCGGTCAGTTTCGGTAGCCCCTTCAGCAAGGCATGCCACCATTTGTCAGCCGCATCGCCGAGGTGAACGGTGATGCGCCGGGCGTGCAGCTTCAGCGTGGCTGCGACCTTGAGTACCTGCTCGCGCAGCCGGCTCAGGCTCCAGCCCTGTCGGGTCTGACGCACCAGCAAGCAGCGCAGGCCATGCAGGACCTGATACGCGTAGAGGCTCAGCAGTAGGCTCACCTCGTTGCGGGCCATGACATCCTGGACCGTGGAGGCACCACGATCCGTCGACGACAGGTGCACATCCAGCGCCGACTTCACCTCGCCCATGTGGGCCTCGGCGCTCCCGCGCTTGCGATAGAGCGCCAGGACCTTCTCCGGCGGCCAGTCGAACTTGCCGAGGTTGGTGACCAGGAAGAAGGCATGCAGCAGCAGGTCATCGGGGCGCTCCTGCACGACCAGCACGACGCGCCGTGGTGCCGGCCAGGAACCGGCTTGGTACTCAAGGTCATGGCACCATTCTCGAGGCTGTTCAGGCGGTCGGCCGCGGGGCCGCTTCAGGTAGGGCGCCGCCAATTTTTGCAGGCCCTTGTGGCTGCGTAACCGGCCCAGATACTCGATGTCGCGCTCTTCCAGCGCCTCCAGCGTGTCGTTGTCGGTGAATCCGGCATCGATGCGCACCCGAACCTGGGCGCCAGTGCTCTCGTTGAGCCGCGTCACCAGATGGGGGATCCATGTATCGGCATTCTCAGCCGGGCCGGCGTTGCCCTCGCGTAGCAGGCCACCGACCATGTCGCCTGTTTCGGCCAGCGAGGCGACCAGCGGCGAGTAGATGCGGGTACCGTAAAGGCCATGGTAGGCCGAGCCACCTTGGTGACCGTGGACCTCGATCGGCAGGCCGTCGATGTCCAGCGTCAGCTGCTTGGGACGCTCGCCGTTCTTCAGCGAGGTCAGGCGCCAGAGCACCAGCCGCAGCAGGCCTTCGTGCACGACATCAATGTTGTCGTTGTGCCCCAGGCAGGTCAGCAGCCGGGACAACGTCGCTTGAGACGGCCGCTCCTGTGCCAGTGGTGTCACCCCGCGCGCATCGCTGCAGGCCAGCTGCCAGAGCGGATCACGGCGCAGCATGTCGGTATCGCTGAGATCGATCCAGCCCATCGCCCGCTGCAGCACCAGAGTGCGTATCTGGCTGGTCAGCGAGTGGCGAATGCGCAGCGGATGACGCGCATCGACCAGGTTGTCGCCGAGCGCCTCGATCACGCCGCTACTGTCGAGGGCTTCGCGCAGCAACAAAGCGCCGCTGTCGCTGGTGGTGCGGTGGCCGCTCAGCTCGACACGGACAGAGCCGTTGCACGAGGGCGTCCAGGTGGATAGGCTTTCACCCATAGCGGATGGCTCCCTTGGATCAGGTTCTTGGCGGAACACACTGAATTTTCAAGAGGATACCATCCGCTATCTTCGTTTTCAGGCCGGTCTCATGAATAAGGCGGGTTTAGGAGATTATCTATCAATTCAGAAGCCAATAAAATAGAGCTCATCATAAAGCTCGGCGAGCATGAATATATGAGGTCGCTATTTGAAGATGGCGTGATCTATATGAACACCATAGAGTTCTATCGCACCCTAGAAGCCCACGACGAGCGTCGAGATGTTAATGAGGGAGCTGAGCGGGTTCGAAATCGTCGGGGTGGCTGTATCAAGAGAAAAAACCAAGGAACCGGTACTTTCGAAGAAGTTGCTCATCTTACCCACAGCAGAATTCGAGAGCTGAATAGCAATCTTCAAAATTTGAATGTTTACTGCTCGTACTACCTTAAGGCTGATATGCCGATAAAGAGCTTGGGTGCAGCGATGTCCCCGAGTGTCAAGCTAGGATTTGGTGATTATGCAGTGGTTGTAGCTGATGCCGGAGAGTTCGTGACTAGGATCAAAAATGCGGCTATCGACAAGGGGTATAAACATTTTCGCAGTTTGGTTAAATATGTAGATTTTTCGCAATATGATGTCGAAGCTGGCCCCTTTGTGAAAGATCTGTATTTTTCTCATCAGAGCGAGCTGAGAATCGCTGTGCATACTGGCGAAAACAGTGGGTCTGCTATTAGACTAGAAATCGGAAGCCTGAAAGATATAGCGGTAATGGTGCCATCTGGCACACTCGACGAAATGTCAATATTTGACGAGGATAACAACGCAATTCACATAAAAAGCACGTGATTGCGACGTTATATCAGACATGGCCTAAACGTCCGCTTCTCGCCGATAGCAGATGTACGCAATATGGTCGTTTTCTTTACATGCGCCGCCCTGGTCTCCAGGGCGGCGTTTTTCGGTGGTTTTGCGTAAAGAAATGCCGTAAACATATCTATGTGAAGAAAACGAGTGTTTTCCATTGATCAGTGGAGGCGGTGATGACCAAGCGAAGCGATACGCCGCATGAGTGGCTGCCAATGCCCAAAACCATTGACCCAGAAGGGCGCCATGCCGGCGCCGTCTGGCGGGCGGCTATCGGGTTGTTTGAAGGGGATCGCACCGCGGCGGAGCGTTGGTTGCATCAAGAGGTCATGGGGCTTGGAGGGAAGCGCCCCGTCGATGTGATGCGGGCAGACCCTCAGCAGGTGCTGGACCTAATAGGCCGGATCGAGCATGGAGTTCATACCTGATCCGCACCCGTTGAGGGCGCGGCTGAGAGTTGGTTGGTGACAAGGGGGCACGATGAAAGAAGCAAGTGAGGAACAGGCGATCAGGGCTGCCGATAACGGTTCTCTGGAGCGCTTAAGGGCCTCGGTGCGTGAGTACCGTACGCCGTTAGAGCCGGTGGACGTCGAGGACTGGGAGGCATTGGGCCTCGAGGATGACACGGCCACGCTGGGAGGTGGCGCATGATCATCGGCTACGCCCGCGTCAGCACCCAGGACCAGAACCCCCAGCTGCAGCGTGACGCCCTCGAGGAGGCTGGCTGTGAGCAGGTCTTCGAGGAACGTGTCACCGGCACCAAGCGAGAGCGTCCCGAGCTGCAGGCCTGCCTGCGCACCCTACGCGACGGCGACACCTTGGTGGTGTGGAAGCTCGATCGACTGGCTCGCTCGCTCAGGGACCTGGTGGAGCTGATTCACGAGCTGAACGAGCGCGGTGTGGGCTTCCGGTCGCTCACCGAGGCGATCGATACCACCAGTGCCGGTGGCAAGCTGGTGTTCCACATCTTCGGCGCCCTGGCGGAGTTCGAGCACAGCCTGATCCGGGAACGGACCCTGGCCGGCCTGGCGGCGGCCAGAGCCCGCGGCCGCAAGGGAGGGCGCCGTCCGGTCATGTCGGCCGCAGACGTGCGCAAGGCGGCGGCGATGCTGGCCGACCCAGAGATCACCAAGACCGAAGTGGCCAAGCACTTCGGGGTCAGCCGGGTGACGCTGAATGCCTCCCTGGAGCGCGAAGGGCTGGCCAAGGCCGTGAACCACCCCCAGCTCGAGCAGCTACTGGCCCAATGCGACCCCCACGCTCCCGAGTTGGAAGGGCTACGAGCCTGGCTAGAGGCGCCGGCTGTGGGGCGCGAAGAACTATAGGGGGCGGATAGGCAGCTTAGCGTCACCTCTACCCCTATCTATTCCTGAAGACCTACAGAGACCCAGCCCTTGGGCATGATGCTCTGGCACAGCAAAGAATTGACAAAGCGGCTTGATAGGACGTATATTTGATATGCTTTTAATATTAAAAAAGGTGCTTTATGATCATCACTGTAGGCAACACGAAGGGAGGGGTTGGTAAGACTACTCTTGCCGTGAGCCTGGCGATTTCCCGAGCCTTATCTGGGCGCGACGTTTGGCTGATCGATGGCGATCGGCAAGGCACAGCACAGACCGCTATCAGCATTCGTGCAGAGAGTGGGGTCAGCCCGGGTATTGCTTGTGCAACATATCCGGATGGCCCGACTCTGCGAAGCCAGGTACAGCAGCAGGTGGCCAAATTCGATGATGTCATCATTGATGCAGGTGGTCGTGATTCCACGGCTCTACGAGCTGCTTTGGTGTTGAGTGATGTGTTGTTGGTGCCCTTCGCCCCTCGCTCATATGACGTGTGGGCGTTAGAGGATATGGCGTCTTTGGTAGATGAAGCTCGTAGCGTCAGAGATGGATTACGGTCTGTCGCTGTACTGAACCTCGCTGATCCCGGCAGTAACTCAATGGACAATGCTGAAGCAGCAGAGGCGGTTGCCGAGATACCACAGTTCGAGTATTTGGCAACGCCGATACGGAGGCGTAAAGCGTTTGCCAACGCGACAGGAGCGGGGCTGTCCGTGCAAGAAATTAAGCCGGTAGACAGGAAGGCAGTAGCTGAGTTGGATGCACTTGTTAAAGCCCTTTTTTAATATTAAAATGATATTCTTTTTATATAAAAGGTAGTGTTTATGGCTATTACAAAGCCGAAGGCAAAGCCCTCACAGACAGCGGAGTCTTTCATCTCTGGTGCACCGGACTCGGAGACCAAGCCGAAGGGGGTGAAAAAAGGCAATAAGCGACAGATCAGCCTTACGATCACACCCTCACTGTTGGAGAGGGTAGACGAGCTAGCCGCAGAACTAGGCCAGTCCCGTGCCGCGATCATCAATATGGCAATTTACCGTGCTGTTGAGCATGGCCTCATCAAAGAGTGATCGGGGGCAGGGCATGAGCGAGGATCGCCAGAAATTCATCGAGGACAACGCCAGAGCTGGGGAAACCTGGGCAGAAGCTACCGCACGTCTCTTTCCAGCCCCTGGCAAGGGCTCGAAACGCACCCGCTCCACACTGGCTCCCGAGCGTCATGTCCAGCACGATTTCTTCATTGCAGACATGCTGGAGGCGAGCCCCAAGGACGACCTCGGGAGCATGGAGCATCCGTTGTTCGCTTTGAAGTCGGGCGATACACGAAGGCGTACCTACGCGCGCAATGGCATCACTGTAACTGTGATGCCAGGTCAAGCTGGCTGTGCAACGATTCATGATAAGGACGTGTGGATCTACTGCATCAGCCAACTTGTAGAGGCGATGAACAGAGGCCGCGAGGATGTGGGGCCGGTTGTACGCTTTACGGCCTATGATTTTCTCGTGACAACCAACCGCGACACCAGTGGGCGAGCCTACCAGCGCATGGGAGACGCGCTTTCGAGGTTACGTAGTACCACTATCGAAACCAACATCGAGGTGGACGGCTACCGCGAGCGGCGTGGTTTTGGTTTGGTTGACTCGTGGCGCGTCATCGAGCGTGGCCCAGGTGATCGGATGGTCGCTGTTGAGGTGCGTCTCCCTGAATGGTTGTGGCGTTCAGTTCAGGCTTTTCAGGTGTTGACCATAAGCCGAGACTACTTTCGGCTACGCAAGCCGCTAGATAGGCGGATTTACGAGCTTGCCCGCAAGCACTGTGGCCAGCAGTCACGGTGGCGTGTAGGTCTCAAGGCCCTCTATGAGAAGAGTGGCAGCTCAGACACGCTGCGCAACTTCCGAGCGGCAATCAAAGTGTTGGTCAAAGCCAATGAGCTGCCTGACTACCGAGTAAAATTTGACCAAGAGACCGATGCGGTGACGTTCTATGCCCGTGCCGGCAAAGGCAGCAAAGCTCAGATGGCGGATCTCGTTGCGGAGCTAGCCAAACCGCCAGAGTGCGCCCAATAGTGCAGGTGAAAGCACGATATTAAAAGCACGGTAAGCGTCCGGTGATCCCATCTTGAGCCTGGCGCTGCCGTCGTCAGGATAGTGTCCACTTATTTTCTAGTGGACACTTAACATGAACGAATTAAGCGTAACCAAACCCTGCCAACGCCGTCGCCGGTTTTCCCGGGAATTCAAAGCCGGGATTGTCGCCCAGTGCCGAGATCCGGGCGCATCCGTCTCCCGGATCGCTCTGTGTAATGGCCTCAACGCCAACATGGTCCGACGCTGGATCAAGGAGGCGCGACGAGTGCCTAAAGCACCAGCGACAACGCCGGAGTTCGTGCCGGTCAATCTGCCAGCAGCAACTTCAGCACGGAGCCACCACTCGGTCTCGGACAAGCGTAGCACCATCCGCATCGAGATTCCCCGCGCCAGTGGCGCGGTTGTCGTGGAGTGGCCTGCGGAGCAGGCCCACCAGTGTGCCGCCTTGTTGCGGGATCTGTTGGGATGATCCGCATTGATGAGATCTGGCTGGCCACCGAACCGCTGGACATGCGGGCGGGACCGGATAAAGCTCTGGCACGAGTCGTTCAGGTCTTCGGTTCGGCCAGACCCCATTGCGCCTACCTGTTTGCCAACAAGCGAGGCAACCGGATGAAGGTGCTGATCCATGATGGCCTCGGCATCTGGCTGTGTGCCCGTCGTCTAAACCGGGGCAAGTTCCACTGGGGCGAATCCTGGCGAGGCAAACAGTTATGTCTGACCGAAGAACAGTTATCCGCCCTCGTTCAGGGCCTGCCATGGCAACGTATTGGGGCCGATGGCGTCATCTCAATCCTGTAACCACAAGCTGAGCAATACCGCCATAGCCAGAACTGCGAATCGCTTGCAGTACAAGGGCTTGGCATACTAAGGGGCATGACTCAGCGCCCCGACATCAACCAACTCTCTGCCGGTCAGCTCCGTGCTCTCGCTACGGAACTGTTTGATCGTGTTGATAACAAAGAGCGGGCTCTGGTGCACCGTGATGCGGTCATCGAGAAGCTGACCCACGAAGTGGCCATTCTCAAGCGCCATAAGTACGCCCGGCGTAGCGAGCAGCTGGACGCGGTTCAGGGAAAACTGCTGGACGAACTGATCGACAGCGACCTGGCCTCCATCGAGGTCGAACTGGAACAGGCGATGACCGAGGAGCAGAAAGCCGCTCGGCCAAAGCAGCAACCCAAACGCACACCGCTGCCACCGGAACTGCCCCGCACCCTGATCCACCACGAGCCAGAAAATACTCAATGCCAGTGTGGCTGCCAGCTCAAGCGCATTGGCGAAGACGTCAGCGAGAAGCTGGATTATGTCCCGGGTGAGTTCACCGTTGAACGTCACATCCGGGGCAAATGGGCCTGCGACAGCTGCGAGACGTTGATCCAGGCACCGGTGCCACCGCAGGTGATCGACAAAGGCATCCCCACCGCTGGCCTGCTGGCCCAGGTGCTGGTGGCCAAGTATGCCGACCATCTGCCGCTGTACCGTCAGGAACGCATGTTCGGCCGTGCCGGCCTGGAAATCCCGCGCTCCACCCTGGCCGAATGGGTGGGTGCCTGTGGTGTGCAGTTGCAGCCGCTGGTGGATGCGTTGAGAAATACTCTGCTGGAACACAGTGTTCTGCATGCCGATGAAACCCCGGTCAGCATGCTGGCCCCGGGCAAGAAGAAAACCCACAAGGCCTACGTCTGGGCCTACTGCACCACACCGTTTGCCGACCTGAAGGCAGCTATTTACGACTTCGCACCCAGCCGTGCAGGCGAACACGCCCGAACCTTCCTGGGTGACTGGCGGGGCAAGCTGGTCTGTGATGATTACGCTGGCTACAAGGCCGGGTTCGGCAACGGCATTACCGAAATCGGCTGTATGGCCCACGCCCGGCGCAAGTTCTATGACCTGCACGAGGCCAACAAGAGCGAATTGGCGGCCAAGGCCTTGGAATACATCGGTGGACTCTACGAGATCGAGCGGGAAACCAAAGATCTGCCACCGGATATGCGGCGGGAAATCCGGCAAACCAAAGCCAAACCCCTTGCCGATGCGCTGCATCAGTGGATGCTGGCCCATCGCCAGAAAGTGCCGGATGGCTCCGGCACGGCCAAAGCCCTGGATTACAGCCTCAAACGTTGGGAAGCGCTGACGCGCTACCTGGACGATGGCGCTGTGCCCATCGACAACAACTGGGTGGAAAACCAGATCCGACCCTGGGCGCTGGGGCGCAGCAATTGGCTGTTTGCGGGTTCACTGCGCAGTGGTCAACGTGCGGCTGCGGTCATGACCCTAATACAGTCAGCGAAGCTGAATCGGCATGATCCCTATGCCTACCTGAAGGATGTGCTGACTCGCCTGCCGACACAGAAGAACAACGCCATCGACGAGCTATTGCCCCACAACTGGAAACCGGCCATACCTAACAAGGTGTAGGCCGGACGTGTATGGAGAGCCTTCTTCGAAAGCTGGACAAGGTGCCAACTCTAGACGGCAGGATATGCCCTGGGAGATCGATGAGAGAAAGAGGAGGCCATAAGTAGAAAATTTCCCAAGCGACTGGTGGCTCGCTAGGCATACGTGTCGTGTTACTCCTAAGTTATTAGACACACTAGATTTTCCGGGCTTTGCTGGGCTGCGGGTGTCGCAGGTGTATGCCGCACGGAGATCGCAGTTAAACCTGATACTAGGCCGGCTCATGCACTAGCCGGATGTCGATTTCTCTGTCGACATACTTCCACTCCACCGAGGCCCGGAGTTCGGCCAAAAGCCTGTTAAAGCCCGGCTCATCAGACGGGGAATATTCGAACCACGTCAAGAAGTCGAAGGGTTCGCTCTCGCCCAGGTCCCGACAATGGTGGAGACGACGGGCCACAGCAGGGAGATATTGGAGCCCAATGTGAATGTGACGGGACTGCTCCTCAAAAATCTTCCGGCGTTCGTCTTGAGCCAGTCCCCACCATGAGGGGTTTTTCCGGATAGGGATCAGGGCGGCACAGGTGGCCTCTGCTCGACCCAAACTTGGCTGCTTCGCCACGAGACGATCCTTCTCTTCACGCACGACATAACGCTCGTTACTCGTTATCCCGCGAAGAAGCCATTTGGTGCCCAAAGGCTGCGGCGAAACAGAGCCAGCGGCTACGTCGAGCCGGGGGATTCCAGGGAGAGGGGCTCCCGCCACGGCATCCATCCGAACAACGCGCCAAACACCCGTTTCTCCACCAGCGAACGTAAATAATCGTGTATTCATCAGTTTCCTCTCAGGCCTTTCGCCTATTTCTCAGCCAACGCAAAACCGGCATTGCCCGGCGCAACCACTGAAACAAATATAAAAGGTTCGGGGCCAGAGTTCATTGCACCATGTACCTGCCCAGGTTTTGCGATCGCAATATCTCCAGCTTTAAGATGAGTGACTATGCCGTTACCTTGATGATATTCGGCTTCACCTGAGATAACCGTCCAAGTATCTTGGCCGTGAGGATGTACATGGGAAGCTATTTCCTGCCCAGGGTGGGCGTGCCAAACAACGACGACAGAGTCATTGGTTTCCAGAACAACCGAACGAATCGGTTCGCCGTTAGACGGACGAACATATTCATCCACCGAAAAAATCCGCGATTCAGTTTCTGCTCTCATGTTCACACCCATTTAAAACTGATTGGACACGTACTCTAAACGCAACTGCGCCTGGACAGCACATGAAGATATGTACCTAAGCGCCCTTCGGGAAAACTATGCTCTGGCGCACAGAGACCGTCAATACTCCGTCGTGGGTAGGCATGACCCTGCCTTATTCATGAGGCCGGCCTGAAAACGAAGATAGCGGATGGTATCCTCTTGAAAATTCAGTGTGTTCCGTCAAGAACCCGAACCAAGAGAGCCATCCGCTATGGGTGAAAGCCTATCCACCTGGACGCCCTCGTGCAACGGCGCTGTCCGTGTCGAGCTGAGCGGCCAGCGCACCACCAGCGACAGCGGCGCTTTGCTGCTGCGTGAAGCCCTCGACAACAGCGGCGTGATCGAGGCGCTGGAAGACAACCTGGTCGACCTCCGCAATCCGCTACGCGTCCGCCACTCACTGGCCAGTCAGCTGCGTACCCTGGTGCTGCAGCGTGCCATGGGCTGGATCGACCTCAGCGAGACCGACACGCTGCGCCGTGACCCGCTCTGGCAGTTGGCCTGCAGCGACGCGCGCGGGATGACGCCATTGGCGCAGGACAGGCCGTCTCAAGCCACGCTGTCGCGGCTGCTGACCTGCCTTGGCCGCAACGACAATATCGATGCCGTGCACGAAGGCCTGCTGCGGCTGGTGCTCTGGCGGCTGACCTCGCTGAAGAACGGTGAACGTCCCAAGCAGCTGACGCTGGACATCGACGGCCTGCCGATCGAAGTCCACGGCCATCAGGGCGGCTCGGCCTATCATGGCCTTTACGGTACCCGCATCTACTCACCGCTGATCGCCTCGCTGGCCGAAACCGGCGACATGGTGGGCGGCCTGCTGCGCGAGGGCAACGCCGGTCCCGCCGAGAACGCCGATACGTGGATTCCGCACCTGGTGAAGCGGCTCAACGAGAGCACCGGCGCCCAGGTTCGAGTGCGCATCGACGCCGGATTCACCGACAACGACACGCTGGAGGCGCTGGAAGAGCACAACATCGAGTACCTGGGCCGGCTACGCAGCCACAAGGGTCTGCAGAAACTGGCGGCACCGTACCTGAAACGGCCACGCGGCCGGCCACCGGAGCAACCCCGTGAATGGTGCCATGACCTTGAGTACCAGGCGGGTTCCTGGCCGGCGCCACGGCGCGTGGTGCTGGTGGTGCAGGAACGCCCGGATGACCTGCTGCTGCATGCCTTCTTCCTGGTCACCAACCTCGGCAAGTTCGACTGGCCGCCGGAGAAGGTCCTGGCGCTCTACCGCAAGCGCGGCAGCGCCGAGGCGCACATGGGCGAAGTGAAGTCGGCGCTCGACGTGCACCTCTCGTCGACGGATCGCGGCGCCTCCACCGTCCAGGACGTGATGGCGCGCAACGAGGTGAGCCTGCTGCTCAGCCTCTACGCCTACCAGGTCCTGCATGGCCTGCGCTGCCTGCTGGAGCGGCAGACTCGGCAAGGCTGGAGCCTGAGCCGGATGCGCGAGCAGGTGCTCAAGGTCGCCGCCACGCTGAGGCTGCACGCTCGGCGAATCACCGTTCATCTGGGCGCCGCCGCCGACAAGTGGTGGCCGACGCTGCTGAAGGGACTGCCGAAGCTGACCGCATTGAGCTGACGCTTCTGCGAGACCACCACAGCATCAGAAAGCGAGCGACCGGAGCGGCGGTCGGCGATCACGGCTGCTTGGACGGCCGCAATTGATTCTAAATAGCTATAAGAAAGCAGGAAAAGGTCGGCATTCTGGCATTACTCACCGGCCATTCGCGCTGAAGAAGCCGATCCTGATAAGCGATGCCACCAGTCAGTACCTCCAGACCGCCCGATCAGCACCCTCGTGAATGAGGCGGGATGACATAACGGGAGGAGACGGGCGACGCTTTGGTCATATGTACATGAGAAGGTGGCTCGCCCGCTCGGCAGGGTTGTTGTCGATGGGCAGGTGTCCCCCTTTCGATGTAGCGGATCAGCTTTAACCAGTTGCTCGCAAGGCAATTGATTGCTTGCCCAAGGCACTTTGACGACGTGACCTGGGGAGGGGTTTTGTCCAGCCTAGCTTTCAGTTGCTCCAGGAAAGCCTGGCTTTGCGACTGGCGCGTCTGGTATCGCTGGGCATCGCCCGCCTCTTCCATGTCGCGCTCGATGCCGTAGAGCTTGTTGATAAGAGTCAGTGCCATCTCCGCTCGGCCGATCTTGCCCTTGGATTGAGTTTTCTGATGAACTTGCGCCGCGCATGCCCAGCAACCTATACGCTCGACGCCTTTCTGCCTCCAGGAGGCGCTGCGGCACCTCCTGGGTACGGCTAGCGGTGTAATTGAACAGGATGACCGGAAGATTTGGTGGGCCACCGCGATCTCCTCAGTAGCTATAGCCAAACAGGTTGGGTATGAGAAGTTCAAGGGGGGGCGAGCAAAGCCCCCGTTCCAATTGATTCTCTATTCCACACAAATGGCGATATAAGCCGGCGGGTGATGACGACCCTGGAAGCTCTGGCATCGAGAGTGGATGTCTACTCCATCGACGAGGCGTTTCTGGATCTGACCGGAATCGACCGGGTGGTAAGCTTCGAGCCTTTTGGTCGGCAGGCGATTTGGCTCAAGGTGGAATCACCGGACGGTTACAAAGCACGTGCTTTCACCTGCACTATGGACGTGAATAGGCACGTGCTTTCACCTGCAGTCACAGGCTGTGAATAGGCACGTGCTTTTACCTGCACCAGGCTGTGAATAGCCACGTGCTTTTACCTGCGCCAGGCCTGTGGACAGGCACGTGCTTTTACCTGCACCCACTTCGTGCCTTTACCTGCAGAGATGCAGTCTAAATCATTGTTTTATAAGTTTTTTCCAGAACCGTAACGCGCGCGCGTCTTTAACTAAGATCTAAAAGATCTTTAACGCGCTACGCGCTCGCCTACCCTCCGCTCGTTCCTCGCTCCGCCCCCGCTTCGCGGGCCTGAACGATGACGCGCCAAAGGCGCGGCTGACGGGCGCTCTCGAGCCGCTTCGCGGCTGCGCGCCCTGGACGGCGCAGCCTGACCGCTAAAGTGCCAAGCCTCGCTGGGCCGAACCCCAGCCTCGTGCGGGAACAGGGCGCTTCGCGCCTGGGTTTAGCAGGAAGGAGGTCGATCCACGCTCAGGTGGTGTCGCAAAGATCCGTGGCGCCGCCCTGGCTGAATGATATACTTGTATAGCGCCCACCCTGCCGGAGGAGAGTTCGATGCTCGCCCTACGCCTGCCCACTGAGATCGAGGAACGCCTGGAGGCCCTGGCCAAGGCCACCGGCCGCACCAAGAGTTATTACGCCCGCGAGGCGATCCTCGAGCACCTGGATGACCTCGAGGATATCTACCTGGCCGAGAAGACTCTGGAGCAGGTCCGCCGCGGCGAGATGACGACCCACAGCCTGGACGACGTGGAGCGTGAGCTTGGCCTGGCGGATTGAACTCACCGACGAGGCGGTCAAGCAGCTCAAGAAGATCGGTCATGCCGACGCCAAGCGCATTCGGGACTATCTGCGCGGTCGCCTCCAGCCGCTGGAGGACCCCCGGCAGCTGGGCAAGCCGCTGACGGGCCAGCTCAGCGAGCTGTGGCGCTACCGCGTGGGTGACTACCGCCTCATCGCCAGCATCGAGGACGCGGAGATCCGCATCTTGGTGGTACGCATCGCCCACCGCAGCAAGGTCTATCGCTGACGCTTACCGCGGTGGCGCTCCAGGGCCTGCGTTACTCCCCCAACGGCAGCTGGCCCTGATCCTCCTCCCGCTGTTTCGCCTGGCGGCTCTCCAGAGCCTCCATACGGGCCGCTAAGGCCTCACCCTGTACCTCGGCCTTGGTCCGCCCCTTTTCGGCCTCCTGGGCGCGTTGCTGGGCGTTCTGGAGCTGCTTTTCCATGGCGGCCAGGCGCTCGCGGTACTCGTCGCGCTGTTCGGCCAGGGCTTGCTTGTGGGCCTGGGCATCCTCGCGGCGAGCCTGGCGTTCGGCGTCCAGCGCCCTGGCACGCTCCTCGGCTTGATCCCGCGCGGCCTCGGTGCGGGTCTCGGCCACGGCCAGGGCGCGTTCGGCCTCGATGCGGGCCTGATCGAGCTGCTTGGCCTCGCGCTGTGCCGTAATGCGCGCCTCCCGCTCCTCGTCGCGCTGCTCCTCGAGGGTGGTCACCCGGTTGCGGGCCTCGGCCAGCTGCTGTCGGGCCTCGTCGCGCTGGGCCTCCAGCTCCTTCACCCGCTCGCGGAACTCGGCCACGGCGCTGCGCGCCTCGTCGCGTTCGCCGGTGACCCGATCGCGCTCGCTCTCCAGGGCCTCGACCTGGCCGCTCAGCTCCTCGACCTGCTCCTCCAGCTGCTCGCCGGTGGCCGACAGCTCATCGGCGGTGTGCTGGGCCTCCAGGGCGTCGGCCTCGGCCTCGGCGCGGGCCGCGGCGGCCTGGCGCTCCAGCTCCTCGG
>WPCG01015839.1_pt1 | contig 19320 bp, 17 predicted proteins | sample 5403311 | NCBI WGS metagenome assembly WPCG01 (sample SAMN12869467, study PRJNA574797) | sludge metagenome | isolation source: wastewater treatment of Control | place: China:Beijing | collected 2019-05-17 | reverse complement strand
GGCGCGGCAGCGCACCATGCAGCAACCAGACAGCGGCCATGCAGCTCGCCAGGCCGATGGCAAGGTTGCCGGCGGCCCCGGTCAGCCAGCCGGCGAGCCGTTCTCCCGAGAGGCCGGCGAGCAGCCCGAGCAGGCCGTAGGCCAGCACCCGCCCGGCCAGGAAGGCCGTGGCATCACCCGCCGCGGCCTTGCCGCCGCGCCCCCGTCCCATCACCCAGGTACCGATGAAGGGCAGACAGGTCACCGTGCACGCGGTCAGCCCCATCGACATGCCGAGCAGAAAAGCCCCCAGAGCGCCGAGCGACTCACCCTCGGTGCCGACCAGCGGCATCAGCGCTTCGAAACTCACGACGCATCCCCGCCGGCCGGCTTGCGCACCAGGCGCACAGGCTTGACCTGGCCATCGGGCATCTCGGCGGCGATGCGCTGGCGGTAGTACTCGCGCGAGGAACGGAACAGTGTCAGCGGCGCAAAGCGGATGCGGATCACGTCATCGTCCGGACAGAACTCCGCGCAGCGCCCACACAGCGTGCAGTCATCGTGATAGGCCTGCCGCCCATGGCGCAGGTGTATCTCCGGGATATCCATCGGACAGGCCTTGGCGCACACCCCGCAGCTCTCGCACTTGGAATGTTCACGCTTGTCCAGACGGGTCAGGGAGAGGTGCTTGAAGGCTCCGTTGAGCGCCAGCATCGGGCAGATGCGGCAGAACGGCTGACGAATCGCCAGCGCACCGATGATCACGAAACCCATCAGGGTGTTGGCCAGCGCACCGAGCGCCAACGCCAGTCCGTCATGGGTGCGCAAGGCCAGCTCGTCGGTATTCGCAGTAAGCAGGGTGGTGACGATGCGCGACGGACAGACGTCGCAGTAGGGATTGCCGAGCCCGTGCGGCGCCACACCCAGGCCGGCCAGCAAGGGCAGCAGGAACACCAGCGCAAGAAGGATCAGCCACTTCAGCGGCCGCACCCTCCCCACCTTGTCGCTGGCGAGCCGGTGCATGGGCAGGCCGAAACGCCGGCCGACGCGGTTGATCCATTCCTGCACGGTACCGAGCGGACACACCCAGCCGCAGAAGGCCTTGCCCAGAATCAGGAAGAACAGCAGAAAACTCGCCATGGTGAACACCAATGGCAGCACGATCTGAAAGGTCACCGCCTGGGCCTTGACGATGGCCTCGCCGACGCGGTGTTTCATCTGGTGCTGCAAGGGCACCAGCACGCAATAGCCGCCGTTGTGCTGATCGTAGGCACAGGACAGCGCCGGCAGGCGAGTGGTGATCTTGTCCGCGGTATAGGGACCGAGGATGTTGGCGCCCCAGACGGTGAGGAACAGCATGACCAGCTGAACCACTGTGCGTACGCGGGAGAGTGTCAGGGTAGCGGCCATCTCAGCCTCTCCTGCTGCGCAGCAAGGGCACTGCCAGCGCCATGCCGAGGAGCATGAACGCCACCCCGCCGGAGAGATCGCGCTGACGCATCGGATCAGGCCCGTAAGGGCCGTTGAAGGCGCTCAGGTGCTCGACACCATCGCGCTCGATGCGTGCGAAGAGGACAAAATCGGCACGCGCCTGGCGGCCCTCGCGATCAACCTGTGCAGGGTCGAAGTCACGCGGCAGCAGGACATCGATCACCCCCGCGGCATCGCTGTGGAGTACCACGCGGGAACCCTGGGAGCTTTCGAGCACGACACGCACACCGGCGAGCGGCGCACCATCCATGCGCAGCACGAAGCCGTGGCGCGTACCTTCGCGGTAGGGGCCACGGTCCGGCAGATCGACCGGCATCAACTCCAGACCGCCGCGCACACGCCCCAGCACTTCACGTGGCGACGTCCCGGGAGTGGGAAAATTCCACCAGCTCGCCGCGCTGACGATGCGCCCGTCGGCCTGCTCGCGGGCAAACAGCAGGTGATGCGCACCGACATCCTCGCGCAGCGGCTCGACCCGCCCCCGCCCGTCGATCATGGCAACCTGCTCAGCATTCAGACGCGTATCGGGCGCGATGACGGTGATCGCTTCAGCGGCAATGTTGTGCGCCTCGATCCACACCGCGGTGCGCCCCATGCGGGCACCGGCGAGCAACAGCGGGGCGCGCGTCCACGACGGCGTCGCGGACTCCCGTGCGTGCACAGCAGCGCCGTGGCCGCCACCGTGCCCGCCACGCTCCACCGCCGCAAATGCGGCACTGCTCATCAGTACGAGCAGACTCAACAGACAACAGCGCACCTGGCACCCCGACTCGCATAGCCCACAAGAGCCGGCATGCTATGCGTCCGAAGTACTACACCGCGAACCCCTTGATCATTGTCAATACGCTCACGCCCGACGCCCCGGAAGGCCCGAGCACTGCGGTTCAACTGCTACCGTTCATTACCCCTCTGCAGGCGGGTGCCGGCGTTTCCATGCCGACGCGGCGAGGCTGCACAGCAGTCGCTCATCCGCACCGGCCAGTGCCGGCAGCCGGCCAAAGGGCTGCAGATCGCAGGCCTCCTCATCTGGCGGTGTGCGCTCGCCGGCCTGCCACGCAAGCTCGCGCTGCAGCGTCAGCAGGTCGACGACCGCACCCACGGCGGCGCTGCGGAAGTGGCCATCATTGACCGGAAGATCGTTGCCTTGGTCGGTGCTCAGCCTGACGTAGGCCCACAACTCCGCCGACTGCCCGAGGCGGATCACCTCATGCAGGTGCTCGACGCGCCGCGCCGGCGCCTCGCGCCAGAGCATGTCGGCCAGCGCCTTATGGGCGGCAAGCCGTACGGCCTGCCGGCGGTGGACATCCCGCAGCTCTTCGTCGTCGGCAGCGACGACGCGCTCTGCGGCCATGCGGAGCAGCCTCCAGCGCTCATCCTGCGGCATGCTGTAGGCATTCCTGCAGATGAAGACGCAGTATTCGCTGGCAGCCAGATCACCGGCCTCGACGCCGCGCTGCAGATCGCGCGCGGAAACCTTGGCGGCATGGTCCTCCGCAGCGTCCTTGATCATTGCGTAGGGCAAGGCCACCGGCGCGGCAACCACCATCAGGGCAAGCAGCTGCGCCTGACAGGCGGGCGAGGCGTTGGATGACAGAATACTGCAGTTGCTGGCGCATCCGGCAAGCAGGCTGCTGGCCAGAATGGCTGTGAAAAACGCTCTCATGATTCCGCCCCTCCTCATCTGGAGCGAGATCATGTCATATGCAAAGGAAATTCAACAGGCTGATTGAAGGAACAGCCCCTGTGCGGGGCGCCGGCAAGCGCGCCACACAGGGAACTGAACCAGGCGAGCGCTCTCAGCGCTGGCCGTGGCGGTGCTGCATGGCACCGCCGCCGGCAGGCGTTGCCAGTGGCCTGGCGGGGGCCTGCAGTTCGATGCGTTCCTGCTGCCCCGCGGCGTTTTCGATGACCAGGGTCACCGGCACCACGTCGCCCTCCTTGATCTGCGCCTTGAGGTCGATGAGCATGACGTGGTAGCCACCGGGCTTCAGCGCCACGGCCTGCCCGGCCGGCAACGGCAGGGCGTCGATGGCGCGCATCTTCATGACCTCGCCTTCCATCTTCATTTCATGGACTTCGACAACGTCCGCCGCGGGCGATTCGGCGGCCACCAGGCGGGCGTCCTGCTTGGCGGTGAGATTCATGAACACGCCGGTGGCGCGCTGCTGGGGAACGGTGGCACGCACCCAGACGTCGCTCACCTCGACCTGGGCATGGGCAACGGCGGACATCGCCAGAATGGCGGCAAGGACGAGCTTCTTCATTACGGTATCTCCTCAGTGAGCGGGAAAGGATTGCAACAGCGTCTTCAGGTCTGCCGCCACGCTGGCGGCATCCTGCTGGTAGCCGACGGCAAGCCTGAGCTTGCCGGCGGGGTCGTACACATAGCTGGTGGCGGTATGGTCCATGGTGTAGGAGCCGCCAGTGGGCACCTTGCGGTAGAAGATGCGGAACTCGTCGGCCACCCTGCGGGTTTCCTCGACGTCGGTGTACAGACCGAGGAAATCCGCGCCGAAGGCGGCGGTGTACTCGCGCAGCACCTCCGGCGTGTCGCGCTCGGGATCGACACTGACGAAGATCACCTGGAGGCGCTCGCCATCGGCCCCGAGCATCTGCCTGACCTCGGCAGCGCGGATCAATGCCGACGGGCAGATGTCCGGACACTGGGTAAAGCCGAAGAACACCATCACTGCCTTGCCACGGAAATCCGCCAGCGTGCGGGTGCGCCCGTCCGGATCGGTAAGGGAGAAATCGCTGCCGAAACGCGCACCAGTGATGTCGGTGGCGTTGAAGCTCGGGCCCTGTTGCCCACAGGCGGCAAGCAGGATCGCGCCGAGCGCGGCGACAAGGCCGCGAAGCAGTGCAGAGAAGGTCGATGAAGCAGACATGTACAACTCCTTGTTTTGACCGTTCAGCGTCCGGCCTCGCCCGCGGTGACATCGGGCACCCCGGCCTGCGCCTCGGCATAGTGCAGACGGACCTGGCGGCGCGGCAGCGCGGCGATCTCGCCATCCTGGCTGAGCTGGGAAATGGTGCGCGATACGGTTTCCACCTTGAGGTCGGTGATCTCGGCGATGTCGCGCAGACGGGGCATGACCACGCAGGGGTCGGGCTGCCTGAGTCCGTTGCCGGCGAGAAAGCCGAGCAACCTGCGCACCCGCGCCGCTGCCTTGCCGCCGCGCAGCGCGAGCACGTCGGCCATGCGCCGCTCCGCCGTCGCCAGGGCCTGCAGGAGCTTGTGCTCGCGCTCGGCAGCTGGGGCCTGGTCGTGACTCCAGGCCTCCAGCACCGAGGGCATCAAGGCTACCGCGGTATAGGTGTAGCGGCCCAGCAGCAGGGTTTCGGCGCCGATGACGTCGCCCACCCTGGCCAAGCCACCGAACTCGCGCTCGCCATCGCACTCGCGATCGAGACGCACCACCCCGCAGACCACCCGCCACGCCTGGCCAGTATCGCCGGCGCAGAAGACGGTCTCCCCGCGTCCGACGTGGATGCAGGAGGTCTGCGCCGCGGTGCGCCCGTCCACGCATGAGGTAAGGGACCGGAGCGCCGGTCCTGTCGCTACTGTGTCCATGAAAACTGTCCGCCCTGAGGTCGATTGCCGACTGCTCGAACCTGTCCGCACGAGGCGGCAGGCACTTCCTTGCAGGCCGTCGCGGGCCGTCTCCCGCACTCCTGAAGGAGCGCGGCGGCAAGGCCACTGGCGACGACGGGGTCAGCTCAGGCGTGGCGGAGCCCGCGGCGCGGGCAGGACGACATCCGTCGAGCCCATCCGCAGCGGCGCTCCGGTCAGCGGCAGTTGCTGCTGCGGCGAGAGCGATGCGGTATCGACGGCGGGCAGCGCCGCGGCCAGCGCGAAGCTGCCGGCATGGGCGGCGCAATAGGGGCAGGCTTCGGCAAAAGCCTGCAGATCGGTCTGCGGATCGACTTCGGCCGCGGTGAGCGGGTTGACGTACTTCATGCCCGCAGCAGTACACACCTCCACCCAGCCGTCGATCTGTCCGCTGGCAAGCAGCGCACGACTGATCGTCGGCGTGAGCGCGCCGAGCAGCACTGCGAACAGTGCCAGCCAGGCGGTCAGACGAAGGCGGCGCAAGCTGAAGGGCATCGGCAAACCCGTGATCGGCAGGGAGGGCGACGAGGGCCGCGACAGGCACGGCCTCATCATCGTGGAGTGGATTCTAGGGAGCGCGCCCACCCCCTGCCATGATCTAAATCAATATTGATCCAGATCAAAAAACGCCGGCATCAGCCCAGCCACACCCGCGCATTGCGGAACATGCGCTGCCACGGCGAAGCGTCCGGGCTGGCATTCACCAGCGCCTGCGGCGCCCACGACATCTGCACTGTGCGCGCGGTGCGCTCGGGGTGCGGCATCATGATGGTGAAGCGCCCGTCGGCAGTGGTGAAGCCGGTCAGCCCGGCGGGTGAACCGTTGGGGTTGAACGGGTAGCTCACCGCCGGCGCGCCGAGGTTATCCACGTAGCGCAGCGCCGCCAGCGCCTGCTGGCGGGCGGCCTCGTCCCTGAACACCGCCCTGCCCTCGCCATGGCTGACGACAATGGGCATGCGGCTGCCGGCCATGCCGGCGAGCAGGATGGAGGGCGACTCGGTGACCTCGACCATCACGAAGCGCGCTTCGAACTGCTCGCTGCGGTTGCGGTGGAAGGTGGGCCAGTGCTGCGCACCCGGGATGATGGGCGCGAGGTGCGCCATCATCTGGCAGCCGTTGCACACCCCCAGCGCGAAGGTGTCGGTGCGCGCGAAGAAGGTCTCGAACTGGCTGCGCAGCGCGTCGTTGAAGAGGATGGACTTCGCCCAGCCCTGCCCCGCTCCGAGCACGTCGCCGTAGGAGAAGCCACCGCACGCGGCCAGACCGTGGAAGTCGGCCAGTTGCACGCGGCCGGCCTGCAGGTCGGACATGTGCACGTCGAAGGGCGCGAAGCCGGCACGCTCGAAGGCGGCGGCCATCTCGGCGTGGGAGTTCACCCCCTGCTCGCGCAGGATCACCACCCGCGGACGGGCAGCGCTGTTGATGAAGGGGGCAGCCACATCCTCGGTGACGTCAAAGCTGGTGTGCACCGACAGGCCCGGGTTGGCGGCATCGGCCAGGGCGTCGAACTCCTCCTGGGCGCAGGTGGCGTCGTCGCGCAGGCGGGCGATGCGGTAGCTGGTCTCGCTCCAGGTCTGCAGCAGTTCGGCGCGCGGTGCGGCAAAGAGCAGCTTGCCGTTGCGCCACAGGCGGATCTCGTCGCGTTCGTTGGGCTCGCCGATGAAGTGGTAGCTGAGGCCGGCGACGCGCAAGGTCTCGGTGATGCGGCTGCGCTCGTCGCGGCGGATCTGCACCACGGCACCGAGTTCCTCGGCGAACAAGGCCGCCAGGGCGCTGTCGGTGAAGCGCCCCTTGAGGGTATCGGGTTTCTTTTCCAGGCCATCGACGTCGTTCATGTGCGCGTCGTAGCTCACCGTATCCAGGGTCAGCGACACGCCGCAGCGCCCGGCGAAGGCCATCTCGGCGACGGTGGCGAACAGGCCGCCGTCGGAGCGGTCGTGGTAGGCGAGCAGCAGGCCGTCGCGCCGCAGTTGCTGGACGGCGCCGAAGAAGGCCTTGAGCTGCGCGGGATCGACGTCCGGGGCGTGCTCGGCGACCGAATTCCAGGCCTGCGCCAGCACCGAGCCGCCGAGGCGGTTCTTGCCATTGCCGAGATCGATCAGCAGCAACTCGGTTTCCACACCTTCGGGCAGCTGCAGCTGCGGGGTAAGCGTGTTGCGGATGTCGCGCACCGGGGCGAAGGCGGTGGCGATCAGCGACAGCGGCGCGACCACCTGCTTGTCCTCACCATCATCCTGCCAGGCAGTGCGCATCGACAGCGAGTCCTTGCCGACCGGGATGGACAGGTCGGCGGCAATGCAGAATTCCGACACCGCCTTGACGGTATCGTAGAGCCTGGCGTCCTCGCCGCGGTGGCCGGCGGCGGCCATCCAGTTGGCGGAGAGCTTCACGTCACCCAGCTCGCCGATGTCGGCGGCGGCGATGTTGGTGATCGCCTCGCCGATCGCCATGCGCCCGGAGGCCGGCGCATCGACGCAGGCCAGCGGGGTACGCTCGCCCATCGCGAAGGCTTCGCCATTGAAGCCGTGGAAGCTCATCGCGGTGACGGCGACGTCGGCGACCGGCACCTGCCAGGGGCCGACCATCTGGTCGCGCGCGGTCATGCCGCCCACCGAGCGGTCGCCGATGGTGATCAGGAAGTTCTTGCTGGCCACCGCCGGCATGCGCAACACGCGGCGGCAGGCCTCGCCGACATCGATGTCGGTGAGGTCGAAGGGCGGCAGATGCACGGCGCGGCGCGACACGTTGCGGGTCATCTTCGGCGGCTTGCCGAGCAGCACCTGCATGTCCATGTCGACCGGCTTGTTGCCGAAGTGGCGGTCGCTGACGGTGAGGTGGCCGTCGGCGGTGGCGGTGCCGAGCACCGCGAAGGGGCAGCGTTCGCGTTCGCAGAAGGCGCGGAACATCTCCAGCGACTCCGGCGCGATCGCCAGCACGTAGCGCTCCTGCGATTCGTTGGACCAGATCTCGCGCGGGCTCATGCCCGGCTCCTCGATGTGCACCTCGCGCAGTTCGAAATGCGCGCCCAGACCGGCGTGATCGGCCAGTTCCGGCATGGCATTCGACAGGCCGCCGGCGCCCACGTCATGGATGGCGATGATCGGGTTGTTGTCGCCCTGCTGCCAGCAGGCGTCGATGACTTCCTGGCAGCGGCGCTGGATTTCAGGGTTGCCGCGCTGCACCGAGGCGAAGTCCAGATCCGCCGCGTTGGTGCCGGTGGCCATCGACGAGGCGGCCCCGCCACCGAGGCCGATCAGCATGCCCGGACCACCGAGCTGGATCAGCAGCGTGCCCGGCGGGAAGGTCGGCTTCTCGGATTGCTGCGCCTGGATGTTGCCGAGCCCGCCGGCGATCATGATCGGCTTGTGGTAGCCGCGCACCTCGCCCTGCACTGCCTGCTGGAAGGTGCGGAAGTAGCCGGCAAGGTTGGGGCGGCCGAATTCGTTGTTGAAGGCCGCCGCACCGATCGGCCCTTCGATCATAATGTCGAGCGCCGAGGCGATGCGCTCCGGCTTGCCGTAGGGCTTCTCCCAGGGCTGGGTAAAGTCCGGAATCTCCAGGTTCGACACCGAGAAGCCGGCCAGACCGGCCTTGGGCTTGGAGCCGCGCCCGGTGGCGCCTTCGTCGCGGATCTCGCCACCGGCACCGGTGGCTGCACCCGGGAAGGGCGAGATCGCGGTGGGGTGGTTGTGGGTTTCGACCTTGGCGAGGATGTGGGTACTCTCCTCGCGGAAGCGCCACTGGCCGTCGGCGTCAGGGTAGAAGCGGTCGACGGTGGCGCCCTCGATCACCGAGGCATTGTCCGAATAGGCCACCACGGTGCCCTGCGGATGGGCCTTGTGGGTGTCCTTGATCATGCCGAACAGGCTCTTCTCCATGGTCCGGGCGTCGATCACCCAGTCGGCATTGAAGATCTTGTGGCGGCAGTGCTCGGAGTTGGCCTGCGCGAACATCATCAGCTCGACGTCGGTGGGGTTGCGCCCCATGCGCACGAAGTTGTCCACCAGGTAGTCGATCTCGTCCTCGGAGAGCGCCAGGCCGAGTTCGCCGTTGGCCACTTCCAGCGCCGCACGGCCGCCGCCGAGGATGTCCACGGTGGTCAGCGGCTGCGGTTCGTAGTGGTGGAAGAGCGCCTCCGCCGCATCCACGGCGGGCAGCACCGACTCGGTCATGCGGTCGTGCAGCAGGGCGAGCACTGCCGCGCGCTGGGCATCGTCGAGCGGCTTGTGCGCCAGCGTGAAGGCGGTGCCGCGTTCGATGCGGACGATCTTGTCGAAACCGCACTGACGGGCGATGTCAGTGGCCTTCGACGACCACGGCGAGATGGTGCCCAGGCGCGGCACCACCACCAGCAGTTCACCGACCGGCGCCTCCACACTGGCCGGCAGGGCCCCGAGCAGGTCGATCAGGCGGGCGCGCTCACCGGCATCGAGGGCATCTGCAAGTTCGACGAAGTACCAGTGTTCGGCGCTGACGCCCTTGCATTTGGGCAGCACCTCGCCAAGCGAGCGCTGGAGACGTTGGAGGCGGGAATCGGACAGCGCCGCAGCGCCACGCAGCTTGAGGATTTCGGTCATTTGATCGACTGGGAGGAAGGACGCACGAGCCGGCTCGCCGGCGCTCGCTCTGACCCCTGGAGGCCAAAAGCGGAATTATACCCGAGCGCGGGAGCGCTCCCAGCCGCGGATCTTCAGCGCGCTGCAGCCTGCGCCGAAGAAGAGACCAGATCGACGATCTTGCCGTCGCCGCCACGCTCGTCGTCGGACTCGATATGCCCCTCTCCGGTGCGCTCCAGACGCCCCTCGATGGTGGCCCCGCATTCGAGCTGCAGCTGGCTGTAGGTGATGTTGCCGGAGACGCGGGCATTCGATTGCAGTTCGAGGAAGTGCTCGACTTCGATGTCGCCGGACACCGCGCCGTTGACCACCGCATCGTAGACCTTCACCCGCCCCTTGATGCTGCCCTTGTCACTGAGCACCAGCAGGCCGTTGGCGCCTTCCTTGTTGATCACGTTGCCTTCGATGCGCCCGTCGACACGCAGGCCGCCGGAGAAGACCACGTCACCGACGATCTCGACGTTGTCGGCAATCAGGCTGGAGAGCTTGGTGACCTCGATGGACTTGGCGTGCGGTTTCTTGCGGAACATGATGCGCTTCTCCCGGTAGATGGCGGTGCACGGTTTCAGCGAGCCCTGCGTGCGCCGTCGGAATGTGAAGTATAGAAGCCCAGTTCGTGATTGAGGCGGCTGACCTGCTCATTGAGTTCGCCGACCTGGCGTTCGAGCTCGCCGCGGGTGGCGCGCTCCATTTCGAGCTGGACACGATACTGATCGAGTTCGATGCGCAACTGGCCGTTGTCGTGCTCGAGCTCGGCCAGGCGGGCAGCCGGCGCAGCGCTGTCGACGACGTAACGCAGCGCCAGCCCGGCAAGCGCGACCACCACCGCGAACACCAGCCCCAGCAGCGCGAGCTTGCGCAGGCGCTGGCCGGGGGCCAGCTCGAACGCGGTTGCAGTCAGGCGACGGGTGGAAAAGCCATTGAAGAAGGCCATCGGCGCTCAGGAATCCGCACGCACGAGATAGTGCTTGGGATCGACGTAGCTGCCGTTGCGGATCACTTCGAAATGCAGATGGGGACCGGTGGACCGCCCCGTGGAGCCCACTGCGGCAATGCGCTGACGAGGCATGACGACGTCGCCGACGCGCACGAAGAGTCTGGAGGCATGGGCATAGCGGGTCACCAGGCCGTTGCCGTGATCGATTTCCACCATGTTGCCGTAGTCACGGTTATAGCCGGCATACACCACCCGCCCACCGGCACTGGCAAGGATGGGCGTACCGGTCGGTGCGGGAAAGTCTACCCCGGTATGGCGGGCCAGATTGCGGGTGAAGGGATCGAGGCGATTGCCGAAACCCGAGGTGATCGGGCGCCCCTCGACCGGAACCCGGCTGGGGAAGGCCATGTGCTGCAGATTGCGTTCAGTGGCCGCACGATCGACGAGACTGAACGCCAGGTCGATGCGATCGAGCTGGCGTTCGAGTGCGGCGAGGCCGATGCCGAAGTCGTCAACGGAACCGGCTTGCGCCGCCTCATCGACGGTGACGCCCACTGCCGGCACCAGCGGCCCGCCTGCTCCGGCGCGCGCCGGAGCGGCACTGCCACGCGCGGTGGAGGCGGCGCCCTTGCCTGTGGCCGCGGGTGCGATCTGCTCTTCGAATTCCTGCAGCACGCCGACGCGTTTGGCCAGCGTGGAAGCCTCGCTCTCGAGGCGGATCAGGCGCCCGGCAAGTTCACCGACGCGGTCCACCAGCACCCGCCCCTCGGCATGATCCAGCGTTACCGGTACGGCCTCGATGCCGCCACTGGCAAGCTCGGGCGCAGGGGCAGCCATGCGATAGCCGATTGCCATACCGCCGCCCAGCACGCCAAGCAGCACGGCCCCCAGCGCCAGCCCGAGCATACGCGCACTGAGCGTATGCGTTCTGGAACGTGTCAGACCACCCGTGGAAAGAATGACAAACGCCATTCCCTAACCTCCTTGATGTCTCCCCGCCCCCTCCTGCAAGAAGCAGGCCGGAAGCCTTCCGGAGAGCATGACATGCGCACCGCACTACCGCCCGGATGTCATCCGGAACGGCCGTATTGGCCGCATTTCATTTGCTCGAACACAAAACGCGCCGAGTGTAACACTATTTATTACTTACGGTACTGATCAAAACAGACTTGAGCGCTGGAATGCAGAACGGCGGCCAGGGCCGCCGTTCCTTGGTGCATCGCACAATCAGGACTTGCCGTGCGCCGCCAGCTTGAGCCAGGTGTCAACAACGGTATCCGGGTTCAGCGAGATGGTCTGAATGCCCTCATCCATCAGCCACTCGGCGAAATCGGCATGATCCGACGGCCCCTGGCCGCAGATGCCGACGTACTTGCCGAGCTTGTTGGCGCTCTGGATGGCCATCGACAGCAGCTGCTTGACCGCCGGATCGCGCTCGTCGAAGGCGTGCGCCACCAGACCCGAGTCGCGGTCCAGGCCGAGGGTGAGCTGGGTCAGGTCGTTGGAGCCGATGGAGAAACCATCGAAGTACTCCAGGAAACGGTCGGCGAGGATGGCGTTGGAGGGGATCTCGCACATCATGATCAGCTTGAGATCGTTCTCGCCGCGCTTCAGGCCGTGCTCGGCGAGCAGATCGACCACGCCGGCAGCCTCTTCGAGGTTGCGCACGAAGGGGATCATGATCTGTACGTTGGTCAGGCCGAGTTCGTTGCGCACCTTCTTCATCGCCGCCACTTCCATCTCGAAGCAGTCGCGGAAGCTGTGCGCGATGTAGCGCGAGGCGCCGCGGAAGCCCAGCATCGGGTTCTCTTCCTCGGGCTCGTAGATCTCGCCGCCGAGCAGCTTGCGGTACTCGTTGGACTTGAAGTCGGACATGCGCACGATCACCGGCTTCGGATAGAAGGCCGCGGCGATGGTGGCCACGCCTTCGACCAGCTTCTCGATGAAGAACTGCTTGGGCGTGGCGTAGCCGCGCGAGCGGCGCTTGATCTCGTCGCGCAGGCTGGCCGGCACCTGACCGAGGTCGAGGATGGCCTTCGGGTGGATGCCGATCATGTTGTTGATGACGAACTCCAGACGCGCCAGGCCGACACCGCCGTTGGGAATCTGCGCGAACTCGAAGGCGAGTTCCGGATTGCCCACGTTCATCATGATCTTCACCGGGATGTCGGGCAGGTTGCCCATGTCGGTGGTGATGACCTCAAACTCCAGCTTGCCGCGGTAGACGTAGCCGGTATCACCTTCGGCGCAGGACACGGTGACCGCGTCGCCCTCTTCCAGCACCTCGGTGGCGTTGCCGCAGCCGACGATGGCGGGGATGCCGAGCTCACGGGCGATGATAGCCGCGTGGCAGGTGCGCCCGCCGCGGTGGGTGACGATGGCGGACGCGCGCTTCATCACCGGCTCCCAGTTGGGGTCGGTCATGTCGGTGACGAGGATGTCGCCGGCCAGCACGCGGTTCATCTCGGAGGCGTCCTTGACCACGCGCACGGTGCCGGCACCGATCTTCTGGCCGATCGCGCGGCCGTGGGTGAGCGCCTTGCCGTACTGCTTGAGGCGGTACTTCTGCATCACATGACCGGCGGACTGGCTCTTCACCGTTTCCGGGCGCGCCTGCAGGATGTAGAGCTTGCCATCGCCGCCGTCCTTGCCCCATTCGATGTCCATCGGGCGGCCGTAGTGCTGCTCGATGATCACCGCGTAGCGGGCCAGTTCCAGCACGTCCTCGTCGGTGAGCGAGAAACGGGTGCGGTCGGCTTCCGGCACATCCACGGTGCGCACCGACTTGCCGGCCTCCGCCTTCTCGGCGAACACCATCTTGATCAGCTTGGAACCCAGGTTGCGGCGCACCACGGCCGGGCGCCCCTGTGCCAGGGTGGGCTTGTGCACGTAGAACTCATCCGGGTTCACCGCGCCCTGGACGACGGTCTCGCCGAGACCGTAGGAGGCGGTGATGAACACCACGTCGGAGAAGCCGGATTCGGTGTCGATGGTGAACATCACCCCCGAGGCCCCGGTATCCGAGCGCACCATGCGCTGCACGCCGGCCGACAGTGCCACCTCGGCGTGGGCGAAGCCCTTGTGCACGCGGTAGGAGATGGCGCGGTCGTTGTACAGCGAGGCGAACACTTCCTTCATCGCGTGAAGGATGTTGTCGTAGCCGTGGATGTTGAGGAAGGTCTCCTGCTGGCCGGCGAAGGAGGCATCCGGGAGATCTTCCGCAGTGGCCGAGGAGCGCACCGCGAAGCTGCCCTCGCCTTCGGCGGTGATCCTGTCGTAGGCCGCACGGATCTCGTATTCGAGCTGTGCGGGGAAGGGGGTATAGACGATCCACTGGCGGATCTGCGCGCCGGTGCGGGCCAGCGCATCGACGTCATCCACATCCAGCGCGGCCAGCGCGGCCTCGATGCGCTGCGCCAGGCCGCCGTGGGCGAGGAACTCGCGGTAAGCGGCGGCGGTGGTGGCAAAGCCTCCCGGCACGCGCACGCTGGCCGGCAGCTGGCTGATCATTTCACCCAGGCTTGCGTTCTTGCCGCCGACTTCTTCGACGTCGGTCATGCGCAGCTCAGTGAAGGGGATGACGTAGCGGGTCATTGATTGGCCTTCCGAAATTGTTGGGGAGAAAGCAAAATAGAGGTGGAAGTTTAACCAATTTTGCTGCCCTGCCGCATCAGCGGGTTTGCCCCAATCCCCAAAGTGGTGCTCACGCACCACGAGCGACCATGCCCGATACCCCGCCCCGCACCGTATTTTTCATCTCCGACGGCACCGGCATCACAGCCGAAACGCTCGGTCACAGCCTGCTCGCCCAGTTCCCCGAGGCCAATTTCCGCCAAGTGCGGATTCCCTTCGTGGACGATCTCGACAAGGCCATCGACTGCGCCAGCCAGGTCCGCGAGGCCGCCCGCCAGGACGGCGTGCGCCCCATCGTCTTCAGCACCCTGGTGAATCCGGAGACGGTGGCCGGCCTGCGCCAGGCCGACGCGCTGTTCATCGATCTCTTCGAGCAGTTCATCGGCCCCCTGGAAACCGAGCTCGGCCAGCGCTCCACCCACGCTGTTGGCCGCTTCCACGGCATTGCCGACAGCAACGGCTACATGGCGCGCATCGAAGCGATCAACTTCGCCATGGCCCACGACGACGGCATCTCCTCCGACGGCGAGCTGGCCGAGGCCGACGTCATCCTGGTCGGCGTGTCGCGCTCGGGCAAGACCCCCACCAGCCTCTATCTGGCGGTGCAGTTCGGCGTCAAGGCCGCCAACTACCCGCTGATCCCGGAGGATTTCGAGCGCAACAAGCTGCCCGGCGAACTGCACCGCTACCGCAGCAAGCTGTTCGGGCTCACCATAGCGCCCGAGCGCCTCGCGCAGATCCGCCAGGAACGCCGACCGGACAGCCGCTACGCCTCACTGGAGAACTGCCGCTACGAGATCGACGCGGCGCAGAAACTGATGCGCCGCGAGAACATCCGCTGGCTGGAGTCGACCGCCAAGTCGATCGAGGAAATCTCCGCCACCATCCTGCAAGCCGTGCGCCTCAACAAGCCCGGCTACTGACACAACGCCAACGCAACGGAACACCACAGCCATGAAAAGAACGCGCCTCAAGCGCCGTGGCGGCCTCGGCCGCGACACCGAAGAACTGATCCGTCTGGCCGGCGGACTCGCCCAGTCGGGCAGCCGCGCGGAGGATCGCTACTGGGAGAACGGGCTCGCCACGGCCATCGACGAGCTGCTCGCCGACAGCGACGAGGACACCCTCGGCGCCGCCCTCGACCACCTCTACGGCAGCGATCCGCGCGCCTACGACGAACTCGCCGACTTCATCGAATCGCGCGCCGAAACCGCGCAGACCGGCGACGACGCCCACGACATCCTGCTGATCGCCGCGCCGGTGCTGGCGTGGTCGCGCTACAGCATCCCCGCGGCGACCATAGCGCCGGCCATCCTCGCCAACCTCAAGGTCCACCTGCAGGCCCACGTCCTTGCCGACCGCGTGCGCGTCGCCGTCGCCGACTTCCTCTTCAGCCCGGACCAGCTGCCGCAGGGCTACTGCGCCACTGCCGAGCTCGCCGGCGTCCTCGGACGCGCCGCCCTGGCCGGCCAGGACGTGCATGTGCCGAGCGAGGAAATGCCGGAGACCACCCATTTCCTCTCCGACACCCGCTACCTCCTCGCCGCTGTCGCGGCGCCGCGCGGCGCCGCCATCTTCCGCTGGCAGGAACCCGGCGCCAGCCGCGACCAGGCCCATGCGCAGTGGCGCGCCCAGGGCGGCGCCTGCCTGACCCCGCTGCTGCCCGGCTGCGCGCTGGAGGTGGTGCTGCCGGAAACCTACTTTGCCGCCAGCCGCAACGCCGACCGCGACAGCCGGCCATACTCGATCCGCGCCTCGGTGGCCTTCCTGGGTACCGCGCTGGGCACCCCGGCCGCCGGACTGCGGGCGGTGATCGCCCCCTTCCACGACCAGCATCTGGAGGAGTACCGCATCGGCTTCACCCGCCAGGGTCAGGACCAGGTCGTCCATGGCGTGGTCTGGCCGCTGCTCGGCGCCGAGGACGAAACCACCGACTGCGTGGCGCAGATCGAGGGGGTGCTACGCGAATGCGGCGTAAGCGAGGTGATCTTCCTCGACCACCGCTTCCCGCTCGAGTACTGCGACGACTGCGGCGTGCCGATGTACCCGTCGCCGGAAGGCGAAGTCGCGCATGCGGAGATGCCCGAGGACGACACCGAGCACATCCCCCGCCACCTGCACTGAGGGAGCCTCCGATGAGCCGCGAGATCGACAGGCCGGACGCCGAATGGCGCGCCCTGCTGAGCCCCGAGCAGTATCGCGTGACCCGCGAACGCGGTACCGAACGCCCGTTCACCGGTGCCTACTGGAACCGCTGGGAGGCCGGCCGCTACCAGTGCGTATGCTGCGGCGCCGAGCTCTTCGATGCCGCCGACAAGTTCGATGCAGGTTGCGGCTGGCCGAGCTTCTCGGCCACCGCCGCGGCCACGGCTATCGAGGAGCGCGAGGACCGCAGCCATTTCATGGTGCGCACCGAAGTGCTGTGCCGGCGCTGTGGCGCCCATCTCGGCCACGTCTTCGACGACGGCCCGCCGCCCACCGGGCTGCGCTACTGCATCAACTCGGCAGCGCTGCGCCACGCCCCGGAGGGCAAGGACGCTTAACCCTTGCCTGGCCCCTGCACGCGGACGACAAAGCGCGCGATGGCCTCGATCACCGCCTGCGGCTGATCGCGGTGCGGGGAGTGGCGACAGTCGGCCAGCGCCAGCAGCTCGGTATCGGCAACGTGCTCGGCAATCACCTCGATCTGCCGCAGGGTGGCGTATTCATCGTCCTCGCCCTGGATGGCGAGCACCGGGCAGGCAATTGCGGCAAGTTCGTCGACAATGTTCCAGGTGCGGAACGCCGGCATCTGCCAGGTATCGTTCCACGACAGGAAGACCCCGTCGGGATCGTCGTGAAAACGCCCCAGGCGGGCGCGCAGGTCGGTCAGCTCCCACATCTCGCGGGCCTTGCGGATGCCGGCGAGGGTGATGTCCTCGACGAACTCGTGCGGTGCCATCGCCACCACCCCGCGCACCCGCCGGCGCGCCCGGGCAGCGTGGATGAGGGCAATCGAACCGCCATCCGAATGGCCGATCAGCACCGGATCGTGGATCCCCAGCGCATCGAGCAGCGCCGGCAGTGCATCGAGGGCCTCGACATGCAGGTAATCGGTACCGCGCGCCTCACCCTGGCGCACCGTGGAGCGGCCATAGCCGTAGCGCGAGTAAAGCAGCGCCGCACAACCGGTGGCAGCCGCCACACGGGCAGGAAAATCCCGCCACATGTCGATGCAGCCCAGGCCCTCGTGCAGAAACACCAGCACCGGCGCGTCATCGCGCAGTGGCGCAATCCAGCTCGTCTCCAGGCGATGCGTGCCGACGGTGACGAAACGCAGCGCCTGGGGCAGCGCCAGACCGTCCTCCGGCAACAGCGTCGGGCGCATCAGTGCCCGCCCCCGTCCGCGGCGAGGAAGCTGCGCACCAGTTCGATCTGCGCATCGTCCATCAGCATCGGCGCGTGTCCGACACCGTCGATCTCGGCCAGTTGCGCACACGCACCGCGCGCGCCCATGGCCTGGTGGGTACTGCGTTCGAGGAGATCGGAGTGCGCGCCGCGGATGGCCAGCGTGGGGCAGGCAATGCGCTCGTACACCGGCCACAGGTCGACATCGAGCAGCACCGGCGCCTGGCGGAAGGCATCGCCGATGCCGGGATCGTAGATCATCGCGAAGCCGCCTTGCTGCGGGCGCACCGAATAGGCCGTGAGGTGCTTCCACTGCTCGTCGGTGAGCGGCCCGAAAGGTGCGCTGACCTCGCGGATATAGGTTTCCGCGGCCTCCATGGACGGGAACAGCGGCGCCCGTCCGACGTACTCGCCGATACGGCGCAGCGCAGTGGCGGTGATCAGCGGACCGACGTCGTTGAGCACCAGACGGGTGATCGGCGTGTGCGGCTGGCTGGCGATCAGCATGCCGATGATGCCGCCCATCGAGGTACCCACCCAGTTCACGCTGTCCACCTCCAGGCGGGCCAGCAAGGTGATCATGTCGCCGACATAGAGCGGAAAGCCGTAATCGCCCTTCACGCCAAGCCAGTCGCTGCGTCCGCGCCCGACCACATCCGGGCATACCACCCGGTACTCGTCGGCCAGCGCACGGGCGAGATAATCGAAATCGCGCCCATTGCGGGTCAGCCCGTGTACGCAGACCACCACCCGCGGATTGCGCGGATCGCCCCACTCGGTATAGGCCATGCGGTGCAGGCCATGCGGCCCCAAGCATTGCACGGACTTCTCGCGCATGCCGTGAAATGGCCGGCTGGGTGCCGGCAGCGGGGCAAAAAGACGTTTCAGTGCGGCAAGCAGGCTCATCGCTGGGGCCATGGCAAAGGACACCCGGAGAGTCTATCAGCGTCCATGCCAGTAGCGCCGCCGCACGCTGCGCTGGGCTTCGATTTGCCAGCCGCCGGCGTCCATGCGCAGGCGCAGCGCGCCATCGCGGTCGGTGCGCCAGTCGCGTGCTCCGGCAGCCTGCCAGCGCGCCTGCACCTCGGGATGCGGATGACCGAAGCTGTTGCGATAACCCACCGAGTAGATCACCGCCTGCGCGCCGATGGCGTCCACCAGCGCCGGCAGGGATGAACTGCGGCTGCCGTGATGCGGCGCCACCACCACCGTACTGCGCAGCGCCTCGCCCTCACGGGCGAGCATTTCGCGCTCGGCAGCGCGCTCGATGTCGCTGCTCACCAGCAGCGCCATCCCGCCGGCGGCAACCTGCAGCACGCAGGAATTGTCGTTCTCGCGGCGCATGCGCGGACGCTCCATGTCCGGATGCAGCACCGCAAAGCTGACCCCGTCCCACTGCCAGCGCTGTCCGCTGCTGCAATGCGTGAACGCCACCGCCGGGTGCGCTGCAAGGGGATGACCGGGGAGCAGGCTGCCGAGCAACCCGGCAACCGGCATCTCTTCGAGCACGCTCGCCACGCCGCCGGCATGGTCGGCATCGCCGTGGGAGATCAGCAGGCGGTCGAGCGCGCGTACGCCGATGGCGTTGAGATAAGGCAGCACCACACGCTCGCCGGCATCGGCCCCCTCCCCGTAGGGCGGGCCGGCGTCGAGCAGCAGGTCGT
>WPCG01133093.1_pt1 | contig 19329 bp, 20 predicted proteins | sample 5403311 | NCBI WGS metagenome assembly WPCG01 (sample SAMN12869467, study PRJNA574797) | sludge metagenome | isolation source: wastewater treatment of Control | place: China:Beijing | collected 2019-05-17 | reverse complement strand
AGGGTTGGAGATTCTCCCCGTGATCAACAAGATAGACCTTCCGTCGTCCCGCCCGGACTATGTAATAAAAGAAATAGAAGATGTTGTCGGGCTTGACTGCGACAAGGTGATACTCGCAAGCGCCAAGGAGGGCAAAGGAGTTCCCGAGATTCTGGAGCGCATCGTTCACGGAGTCCCCGCGCCGTCGGGCGACCCTGAAGCGCCGTTGCAGGCGATGATCTTCGATTCGAAGTACGATAACTACAAAGGCGTGATCTGTTACATACGCGTTGTAAATGGAACACTCCGCCCCGGCCGGAATATCCGGTTTATGGCTACCGGCGGCGTTTTCCCGCTGGAGGAAGTCGGAGTGCTGCGCCCGAACTTCGAACCCTGCAACGAACTGACGGCGGGAGAGGTCGGTTATGTCGTTTCAAACATCAAAACAGTGGCCGAAGCGCACGTGGGAGACACTATCACGGAGGATGCTCGTCCGGCGGCGGCGGCGCTCCCCGGCTACAGAAAGGTCAAGCCGGTCGTTTTCTGCGGTTTCTATCCTGTGGAACGCGACGACTACCCTCAGCTTCGTGACGCCCTCGAAAAGCTGACGCTCAACGACTCCTCGATCTCCTTTGAACCGGAGACTTCCGTCGCTCTCGGTTTCGGCTTCCGCTGCGGATTTCTAGGGCTTCTCCACATGGACGTTTCGAAGGAGCGCCTTCGCCGCGAGTATAGCGTCGAGCTCGTCGCGACGTCGCCGAACGTCATTTATGAATTGACGACGAAGAGCGGGGAGATCATCGAAGCCCACCGTCCTTCGGATTTTCCCGAGATAGGAGATATCGAAGAGGTTCGTGAACCGATGATCAAGCTCACGCTTTTCGTACCCTCGGACTATGTCGGGAAGGTGATGAAACTCTGCCAGGACAAACGGGGAACCTATATCTCCATCGACTATCTTGCCCCCGACCGTGTGCGCCTGATCTATGAATTGCCGCTGGCGGAGTTCATCATCGATTTTCACGACAAGCTGAAGTCCCATACAAGGGGGTATGCGTCCCTTGACTACGAGCATACCGGCCTGAAGGCCTCCGATTTGGTTCGAGTCGATGTGCTGATCAACGGCGAAGCCGCCGATGCGTTCTCCTTCATCTGCCACAGGGAAGCGGCCTACAACCGTGGTCAGGCAGTGGTACGAAAGCTCAAGGAGCTGATTCCGAGCCAACTTTTCGAAGTGCCTCTTCAGGCGTCCATAGGGAAAAAAGTTATTGTCCGTCAGAATGTTAAACCGCTTCGGAAGGACGTGCTCGCGAAGTGTTATGGAGGAGACATCACACGAAAGCGCAAGCTCCTCGAAAAACAGAAGGAGGGGAAGAAGCGCATGAAGCAGATAGGGCGCGTTTCCATACCCCAGGAAGCCTTCCTCGCATTTTTGAAGGTAGAAGAGGATGAGGAATAACGCCGGGGAGGAGATTGCACACCGCATTGCTGCCCATAGACAAAACTTTTCTCTTTATTTTCATCTTCCGTTCTGCGCGGGAAAGTGTCCCTACTGTTCGTTTTTCAGCGTAGTTCCGCGAAGCGGGGAGATAGAGGAGTACTGTCGTCTTCTGCATTCGGAGATCCGTTTTTTCGGAGAGTGTCTCTCAGGAAGCGGAGTATCCGCAACGACGATATACTTTGGCGGAGGCACGCCGTCTCTGCTCGCTCCGGCGGAGTGGGAGCGGCTTTTCAAATGTCTACGCACACATATTGCTTTTGCTCGGAATTTAGAGATCAGCATTGAGGCAAACCCGGATTCTCTCTCCGAAGAACATGTACGGCTCTGGAAGGAACAGGATGTCTCCCGGATCAGTATCGGCGTACAGAGCTTTCAAGACGACGAACTCCGCTGGCTCGGACGCCTTCATGACGCGGACCGCGCCCGGAAGGCGCTGGCGATGTGCGTTCGGTCCGGTTTTTCAACGAGCGCCGATTTTATGTTCGGGCTCGCCGGTCAGAGCCTTCGCTCGTTTTCCAGCTCCGTTGCGAAGGCGATCGCTCTTGGAGTCGAGCATCTCTCTCTGTATCAGCTCTCAATCGACGAAACGAGCAGGTGGTCCGTCAATCCGCCGGAAGGGCGAAAAGACGGGTATCCATTCTACCGGTGGAGCCAGTGGTATCTTCCGAAAAAAGGGTTTGCCCAGTATGAAATCTCAAGTTTTGCCCGGCCCGGGAAAGAATGCCGCCACAACGGCGCCTACTGGGCAAACGGACCGGTGCTTGCTCTTGGCGCGGGAGCGTGGGGGTACGCGAACGGAGTTCGCTATCGCAACGAGCGGACGCTTGCCGATTATGCCGAAGCAATCCGGCGCAACGGACACTCCGTTGCCGGAACCGAAACTCCGGATGCCGGTAAGCGCGCGCATGAAGCTGCTATCCTTCTGCTGCGTACTTCCAAGGGTATCGACTTCGATGCTTTTTCCACGCGCTACGGAGCGGAAGAACTCTCGTCGATTCTAGACACTCTGGAGGACAATGCTCCGCCCGACTGTTTCGAACGGAGCGGCGCATCTTTCGCGCTCTCGCCAAAGGGGATGAGGGTCGCAAACTCTCTATGGAGTCTTATAGTGTAAACAGTGCTCAGGAAAGGAAGATGCTGCCGATGGAATACGGCATGATACGCTTTACTTCGGAGGATTCCTACGTTGTAGAGGATATTCTGATTGTCCTCTCCCGTTTTTTCCCCACCCGCCCTGTGAAGGGATACTCCGTCGAGGTGGCTGATTCGCTGCGCGGAGGTCTTTCCTTCATCGACGGAGATGACGATGCGGACACCCTCGGCAAAGGACTTCTTCTTTCTCTTGCACGAGTCTACGTTTCCATGGACGAAACGGGCGGAACCGTGCTGATCGCCGCCGACTCGATGGAAGAACGGGCTCGTTGGATCAGCACGCAATGGAAATCGCGTTCAGGCAAAAATTTCAACGGAGTCATTCACCATACGTACCCGGGAAACGATTGGAGCCTCGTCGGAATCGCAGCGCCAGGTTGGATGGTACTCTTCGATGATGAAACGGAAAACGCCGAGCAGGACTGGCTAGAAGCAGATCTCCGCGTTGCATACCTTCCTCCCGACGACGAAGTGCTCGCATTTCTCACTCCCGAAAAAAGCTCCGCCGACGTCCTCTCTCTTCTCGCGGAATACCTCCTCTTCTGCCTTCCAGCGAGAGAAGAACTTTCCGGTACATAAATAACTTTCACGAAAAAGCGGCAGCCGCTCTTCGTGCTGTTTCCGAAGAGCGGCTGCCGCACGGTCTTCTACAAAGAAAGGATCTTGTCCGAGGCGAGAAGCGCCTCGGTGATTTCGAACATATTGGAGATAACCCCGGCGCCGATGTCCGATGAAACGCCGAAATGGTTCGTACACGTTCCGCAGACAAGAATATGAACACCTTTTTTCTCCAGAATCGCCAGGTGTTCAAGAGAAGAAGTATGCTTCATCGCAAGTTTTACGCCTTCATTCATCAGCGCGAGAACCGAAGGCAACGGAGACATTTGGGGTAACGTTCCAAGAAACCCCTTCATAAGCACCTCGCCTAAGAGGGGATCGTCTCCGCCTAATCCTTTTCTTGTGATGAGCACAGCAGTTGATGCGTTAGAACGGACCGAAGCCGGAGCAGCGGATACGGAGTCGCTCCTCGAAGACGGGGGAGCGGACTGCGCTGAAACGCCTGTTTGCTGTGTCGCAGGTATGTTCTCGTCCGGCAGCGAGGCTTCGGTAATCACGGAAGCGCGTATGATGATCGAGCCCTCCTCATCGAAGATCCGTACGAAGTAACCGTTTTTTTCAAGATACCGCTGTACATTGGATGCAGAGATCGCATTATCGAGAAATACTTCGATCTCATCTTCTCCTCTTTCCACATGAGCTTTCGTCATCATGACCGGTTGCGGGCAACTCCTGCCCCGAGCGTCTATCTTTCCCATTGTACCGCATCCCTACCCCGGCGTTCGCAACGCACGGGGGAAATAATGACACTGCGTTGTTCTCCGTCCGGCCAATTATAATGTAGAATAGTATCAAGGACAAATTATTCTTCGAAAAAGCTGTTCGTCCGTAGTGCCGGGCGATGAGGAAAGGTGACTGATCTCTCGTGAAAGCAAACGAAAAAAAAACCGGGGCGCTTCGTTCGCTCCCTTCAATGGACATACTCCTTGGTTCGCCGCGCGTCGAACCTTTCTTTTCGATGATCGGGCGCGAGTCCGTAAAATCCATCCTCACCGAGGCGCTTGATTCCGAAAGAAAAGAATTGCTCGACGGACGTTCGGAGCACACATCCTCCGAATCGGTGCTCGCACGCGCACTCCCCCTTTTGGAGCGACGCGGAGCAAACAGTTTACTCCCCGTAATAAATGCCACAGGGGTCGTCGTTCATACGAACCTCGGGCGCTCCTGCCTCGCGGAAGAAGCGGCGGATGCAGTGCTTGCAGCGGCACGCTGCTACAGCACGCTTGAGTTCAATCTGGAAGAAGGGAAAAGAGGACGGCGGACCGACCACGTGGAATGGCTACTCCGGCGCGTCACCGGAGCGGAGGCGGGACTTGTAGTCAACAACAACGCGGGAGCCGTCCTCCTTTCCCTCGCGGCTCTTTGTCAGGGGAAAGAGGTCATCGTTTCACGGGGAGAACTCGTTGAGATAGGCGGATCGTTCCGCATCCCGGAAATAATGGCCTTTTCCGGTGTTCGTCTTGTCGAAGTCGGCGCAACCAACCGGACGCATCTGCGGGACTATGCGAACGCGGTGACGGAGAATACGGCCGCGCTTCTCAAAGTACATCCTTCGAATTTCCGAATGGAAGGTTTCGTTTCCTCCGCGCCGCGCGAAGAACTGGCTTCTCTCGCGAAGGAGCGCGGACTTCACTTCATCGAGGACCTCGGCAGCGGGACGCTGCTCGATTTTTCTCGCTGCGGACTTTTTGGGGAACCTACGGTGAGAGACTGTCTTGAACAGGGAGTCCATCTTGTAACCTTCTCAGGCGACAAGATGCTCGGCGGCCCGCAAATAGGAGCGGTTGCGGGGAAGAAACAGCTCGTCGACGCCCTGAGATCCTATCCGCTGCATCGCGCGCTCCGGGTGGACAAAATGACCCTTGCGGCATTCGAGGCGACATTGCGGCTGTATCTGCGGGGAGAAGAAAAAAGAATCCCCACGGTATCGATGCTCTTCGCCGAATCGGACTCGTTGAAGCTCAGGGCGGAATCTCTGCTCAAGACCCTTCGGTCGTCCTTCCCCAATGGGCGGTTTACGCTGACCGAGGTGCAAGATGCGGTAGGCGGGGGCGCATTCCCGGCGGAACAACTTTCAGGCTGGGGCGTTTCCGTTTCCTTGGAAGAATGGGGAAGCGCAGGAAGGGTGCAGCGCCTTCTCAGGAGAGCGCAACCGCCGGTAGTTGCCGGAGCGCGTGAGAACGAAACGGTACTGCATGTGCGCACGCTGCTTCCAGGCGACGAAGATCGGATTCTCGAGGCGTTTCGGTCTGCGGAAAAAATGGCTTTTTCGGGAAACCTCGAGGAGAGCGCAACGAAGAGAGAGAGAGGATGAAGACTGTGGAAGGTAGAGAAATCTCTCTGGTGCTGGGTACTGCGGGACATATCGATCATGGAAAAACAACGCTCGTGAAGGCCGTGACGGGCGTCGACTGCGATCGCCTGATAGAGGAAAAAAAGCGCGGGATTACGATCGAGCTTGGTTTCGCTCCTCTTCAACTGGATGACGGTCGTATTGTGAGCATCGTAGACGTTCCGGGGCACGAACGGTTTATCCGTCAAATGGTTGCGGGAGCTTCCGGGATCGACGGCGTTCTTCTCGTGGTCGCCGCAGACGAGGGCGTCATGCCGCAGACGAGAGAGCATCTGGAAATACTCAGCCTTCTCGGCGTCAAGGACGGTTTTGTTGCGCTCACGAAAACCGACGCGGTCGACGAGGATTTCCTCGAACTTGCTTTGGAAGATGTACGCGATTTTCTCAACGGCACCTTTTTAGAGGGGAAACCTATTATTCCAGTATCGGCGATCAAGGGGAGCAACATCGGCCTTCTGAGAGAGGAGCTTGGACGTCTCGTCGACAGAATCCGCCCTCGCCCGCGCAAAGGACCTTTTTTTCTCCCTATCGACAGAACGTTTCCGATGTCGGGCTTCGGAACGGTGATCACCGGAACCGCCTACAGAGGAGAACTAAGCGCCGGAAACGAAGGAATCGTACTCCCGTCCGGCAGGGAAGGACGAATCCGCAGCGTCCAGGTGCACGGAGCGGATTCTAAAGTCGCATGGGCGGGGCAGCGTGTGGCCGTAAGCCTCGCGGGCGTTTCCATCGATGAAATAGAGCGCGGAGATGTTCTTTGCGCAAAAGGCATCTACGCCCCGACTCGCTGTTTTGAATGCGAACTGCACCTTCTCGAAAGCGTTCCGTCGCTCAAACATTGGCAACGCATTCGCCTCCATATCGGAACCTCCGATGTGACGGCCAGAGTTTCCCTTCTCGAGAGCTCTTCGATACAGGGCGGCGACACTGTCCCGGCACAGATCGTCACGGAAGAAGACGTCGTCTGTCTGCTCGACCAAAGATTTGTTATCCGAAGGTACAGCCCGCTCGAAACGATCGCGGGGGGGAAAGTCCTGTCGCCTTTCGCCTCGAAACCACGGGGTAGAAATGCGCGCGCAGCCTGCATCAAACGAATCAAGGCGCTTATGCGCGTTGCAACTCCCGCTGAACGCCTCGCAATACTTATCGACTCGGCAAGCCTTCTCCATCTCGGCGACGCGGTCCGGTTGCTTCAAGAAACTGCGGAAGAAACCGTTCGTATCGGAGAAAAGCTTTGCTCCTCGGGAGTGCGGACATCGCGGATGATGTCTTCCGAATCATCCGAAGGCTGTCCGGAAAATGGCGGCCCTATTTTTCTCCAAGGAGAAAAACGATTTTTTCTCTCGGAGCGAAGCATCGCTCGCCTTTCCTCGGAAATTTCCGTTTTTTTGCAGGCATTCCACGAAAGTCACCCCTCGCAGAAAGGGGCGCTGATCGACGAGGTCGTGCTCGGCGTGCTCAAAGAGTTCGATTCACGTGCAGCGCGGGCATTTATCGATTCCCTTGTTGCCGGCGGAACACTGATCATTGATGAGGGGTTTTTACGTTTGAGGGCGTTTACACCCCGCGACGATGAACGTTTTTTCAAAGACTCGGAATCGTTTCTTGTGTTCTGCAGGGAGCGAGGATTCCAACCCCCTCTTCTTGAAGAGACGCCTCGTGCTCTCGGTATGGACGAAAAACGTTTTTCATCGCTGCTGAAAGGAATGCGGGAAACCGGCAAGATGGCGATCGTCTCGGGCTTTCTCCTCTCGTTCGAAATCGAAGAGAAGCTGCTCGACCTTCTTATTCAGGAAAAAGAAGGAATCACGCTTGCAAGAGTTCGGGATCTGACGAACAGCTCCAGAAAATTCATCCTTCCTCTGCTTGAATATTTCGATGCGAAGGGGTACACGCGAAGAGCGGGAGAAGTGCGGGTGCTGCTTCCTTCCAGGCTCCCGAAAAGAGGAGGAACCGCCTGAAGAAAGGCAGCGCCGCACGAAAAGCAGCCTCGAAAGAACGGCGTCCGCCCCTGAGAATCACGTATAGGGACGAAGTGCCTTGCGTGGTCCGCAGGGGCGCTCTGGAGGAAAGGGTATTAGTCCATACAAGAGAGAGCTTTCGGTCCTGCCCCGATCGGGCCCGATGACATTTGATATTTTTCAGTATTTGTGATAACATTCTTGTAATGATGAGTTGCTGGGAGTGACCCGTATGGCAGGAACAATTCGATCGATCCGAGAACAAGTGGCATTGTACAAGGGACTGACGGTTCGTTACCGGACAGCCAAAGGACGTCGCAAAGTCGAGGAACGTCAAGGCGTCATCCTTGAAACCTATCCGAATCTCTTTACTCTTTACGTCGAATCGCAGGACAGCAAGGTTTCCTTCAGTTACGCAGAGCTTTTGACTCGCGAAGTCGAGTTGGAGCTTTTGTCCGGAAACAGAAACTAAGTCTCTGCTGCTCATGTTAAAAGTATGCCCCGCCACGGCGCACGTGGAGGGGCATACTTTTTGTCGGTTATTTTTGGAAGGAGATGCTCTTTTTGATTCACTGTCTGCAATCCGCGGCGAAGGTCAACATCACGCTCCGAGTCACCGGGAAACGCCAAGATGGTTATCACGAGCTGCGGTCGTTTTTTTATGCGCTTCCCGCAATTGAATCATTGACAATTGAACCTGATTATGCTCATAATGTAAAGGACGTAATCTCCGTAACAGGAGAAATGATACGGGGAAGAAACATTCTTGAGGACGTTCTTGCCTCCGCAAGAAAAAGAAGAGGAGTGGATCCTCTGCACATACGGCTTCATAAGGTCATTCCGCCCGGAAGCGGCCTTGGCGGCGGAAGCGGAAACGCCGCAGCCCTTATTTCCTGGCTGAACTCGCTGGGGGAAGAGGATGAACACATTCGCGGGGAAGAGGCCGGATCCGACGTTCCCTTTTTTTTAAACGGGGGAAAGTGGGCTTTCGTCGGAGGCAGGGGGGAGCATGTAGAATCTCTTGGCGTGGATATGCCGCATTTTCACGTAGTCGTTGTCATCCCTTTATGGGGTATGTCGACGGCAAGAGCTTTTTCACTTCTTGCGGCCGAATACGGCGGTCTCTTTCCTATGAACGAGGATGAGGCCGAAAAAGAGCGAGCGGATATTCTCTCGCAACTGAGAAGCAAAAGAGCGTGCGGGCTTCTTCCAAACGATTTCTGCACGGTTCTTTTAAAAGAGCACCTGGAATACGCCGACATTTTCAACGCCTTCCAGGAATGCGGCTCGCTTGGGTGGGGCATCACAGGAAGCGGCAGCGCGGCTTTCGGGCTTTTTATTCACAAGGACGGTTTTTCCAGGATGATTCGGAGCTGCAGTCATATGCAATGGATACGCAAAATTTTATTAGTGGAGTGATGATGAATGAAAGGACAACGAACCGAGCGATTGATCCGTACTTCGGCGCGATTTCTTACATGCCCTTCGAGGCAGCTCTCGCTGACATCTCTGGCCGAGGATTTTCTCGTCTCGAAGACTGTCATCAGCGATGACGTCGCAATCATCGACGAGGCTTTTTCCAGAGAAGGTCTGGGAGGCATCATCGTCGACAGGGGAAGAACCGGCGGCGCTTCTTTTGTTCCGCGCATAGCTTCGGAAATCAAAGACACGCTCCTGAACGACCTCATCAATCTGCTGAACAGCGAAGATCGTTTCCTGCCCGGCGGGCTTGTGTATTACAGCGATATACTCTTCAATCCTCACTATGCTCTTCGACTCGGCTATGCAATGGCCTCGCTCTTCAGCGAGTCCCGCCCGGACATTGTCATGACTTCCGAGGTAAAAGGCATCCCGCTCGCAATTTTCACCGCACATGCAATGGGCATCCCGCTCGCGGTCTGCCGGTTCCGAAACAGGGCGAGCGACGGTTCGGCGGTGACGGTGCACTACCCGACGAAAAACGGCGAAGTCAAGGCGATGTACATGGGAACGAAGCAATTAACACGTGGGAAGAGGGTTCTCATTGTCGACGACTTCATGCGCGGCGGAAGTACTGCGGCCGGAATGCTCCTCGTCGCGAAGGAATTCGGCGCCGAAGTCGCGGGAACAGGCATTTTCATCGTCTCCTCCGACCCTGAAGAAAAAGCCGTCTCCTCGTACAAGGCGCTCCTCAGACTCGACGGTGTCGAGAAGAGGCAGCCGAAAGTCTCCTTGTGGGAAGAGCAGGGGATTTGACGATATCTTTCCGCTGATATACAATCCCGTAGACGGAAGGAGGTGACCACATCTTCCATGCATGTCTCCATTGAGAAAGACGATTGTATTGGATGTGGCGTATGTGCACAAGTGTGTCCGGAGGTATTTTCCATGGACGACGATGCGGGCGTGTCCAAGGTGTTGCGGCCGGAAGGCGGCGAGTGTGCGAAAGAAGCTGCCGATAGCTGTCCTGTAGGGTGTATTACCGTAGAGGAGTGACAAGGCCCACTTTTTCGAAAAAGCGGCATGCGCTTGCTTTTTCTTGTTCTTCGGGCGTATAATGAGCAACGCTTCATGAAGGGCCTATAGCTCAAGTGGTTAGAGCCACCGGCTCATAACCGGAAGGTTCCTGGTTCGAGTCCAGGTAGGCCCACCATGCACATTGCCGTTTCCTTCCGGGGAAACGGTTTTTTTATTTTTCGGAAGGGGATGCCCTATGATCGTTGGAGAACTTGAACGCGCGCTTGACGAAGCGATTCCTTTCGCATGGGCTGAAGAATGGGACAACGTCGGCCTTCTTGTGGGCGACCGTTCCGCCCCGGTGCGTGGCGTAGCCGTCGCTCTCGACCCGTCCATCGAGGCCATGAAGACGGCGCTCGCTCGCTCTTGCTCCGTGCTGATCACACACCACCCCCTCATCTTTCACCCGCTGAAACGAATAGACTGCGCAGAGGGGCCCGGCGCGCAGATCGCTTTCGCAATACGGAACGCTCTGTCGCTTTTCGCTCTTCACACAAACTGGGATGTTTCTCCCTGCGGAGTGAACGCCGCAATCGCGCAGGCTCTCTCTCTTAAAGAGATACGTCCTCTTTTACCCTCAACGGCAGGGGCCTGGGGGAGCGGAGCGGCCGGACGGTTCCCGCGCTCTCTGAACTTCATGGAATGCGGCGCTGCGATACGGGATGCGCTCCATCTTTCCCGCCTCGAACTCCACGGAGATCTGGAAAAAATGGTGTCGACGATGGCTCTGTGCGGGGGATCCGGTGGAGCTTTTTGGCGCGAAGCGGCCGCGTGCGGCGCTGAAGCGTATTTCACAGCCGATATGAGGTACCACGAGCGCCTTGACGCACTCGACAAGGAAGTGTCTCTTTTTATTGCCGATCATGGAGAAATGGAGCGTTTTTCCCTCGCAGCCCTCGCGGAGACAGTGTCGAAAGCAACGGGTGAAAAGGCGATACTCCTGGATGTTTCGCGGCCTGCATTTTGTATGATATAGTTCTTTCGGTGCATGAAGCCGGCGTACCGGAACCGAAATAAAAAAGTTCTTGATAAACCTTGTACATAGAGGATATTTCCATTCGAGGTGGTTTGATTATGGCACAGCGTGTTTTCAGCGGAATGAGACCTACGGGGAAGCTCCATCTCGGGCATCTTGCGGGAGCATTGACGAATTGGGTGAAGCTTCAGGAGAACTATCGGTGTTTTTACTCCATCGTCGACTGGCATGCCCTCATGTCCGAGTACGCGGACAGCTCCATGATAGCGGAGAACTGCAAAGAGGTTTTGCTGGACTGGCTTGCGTCGGGACTCGATCCCGAAAAGTGCGTTATCTTCGTCCAGTCGCACGTTCCGCAGCATGCGGAGCTTCATCTTGCTCTTTCAATGGTAACGCCGCTCGGATGGCTTCAGAGATGCCCTACATACAAGGAACAGATTCTCAATATCCAGAACAAAGACCTGAGCAACTACGCATTTCTTGGATACCCCGTCCTTATGGCGGCGGACATTCTTCTGTACAAGGCGGAAATCGTCCCCGTCGGAGAAGACCAGAGCGCGCATCTGGAAATGACCAGAGAGATGGCCCGAAGGTTCAACTCCTTCTTCGGCAACATTCTTCCTGAACCGCAGATCATGCTCACCCCGACGCCAAAGGTTCCTGGAACGGACGGACGGAAAATGAGCAAATCCTACGGAAACGCCATCAATATTGCCGATACTCCTTCGGAGATGTGGAACAAAATTCGTCCGATGATCACGGACCCCGCGAGAGAACGACGTACCGACCCCGGAGATCCGGAGAAGTGTCCCGTATGGGATATTCATAAGGTCTTCAACAACAACGAAGAAGAAAAAGCCGAGATTGCTGTCGGATGCAGGACAGCCGGAATCGGATGCGTGGACTGCAAGAAGAAACTGCAGGCTCACGTCGAAAGAGTCATGGGGCCGATTCAGGAGCGCCGGTCGTTTTATGCAAAGTCGCCGGATCTGCTTTCGGACATCCTCCGCGATGGCGCCGAAAAGGCCGGAGAAGTCGCCCGCAGCACGATCGCCGAAGTCATCGAGGCAATCGGCTTTTTCAAGAGAGGGTAGGAGTGGAGGAGCGCCGGGGCGAACTTGCGGAGTTCCAAGCGGAGATCGACGGTTTCTCCGGTCCCTTCGATTTGCTCTGTTGGCTCGTCGAAAGCAGGGAACTGGAAGCCGCCAGCATTTCCGTCGGTCAGGTCGTCCGCATTTACGGCGCCTACCTGGCCAACACGAACAAGGTCTCCGTTTCGGTAGTTTCGGAGTTCATGCTGATGGCGGCTTCTCTTGTTCTGAACAAGATTCGCGCCCTTCTTCCGGGTCGCGAATCACCGTGTGAAGGCGACGAACCCGAGCACGATCATGGTGAAGAGGTCCTTGAAAAACTATCGAGGTACCGCCCCTACCGCTCTGCGGCATGGGATCTTGCAACTCTTAAAGAGGAGCGCGACCGTTTTTTCTTCCGTATTCTCTCCGAGGAAGAGGATGAAGATCCCTCATACGACCTTGGCGACTTGTTTGCTCTATGCCGTCTCTGGTGGAGCCTAAGGGATTCGAAACGACGGATGAAAGCCGCGGCGGCATACATCTTCGAGGACGAGGACGATTGGAGCGGAGTCCCGTCGTCGCTTCCGGAAGAGGAGCAAATTGAACGGAAGATTTCAGAGATTCTTTCTGAATTGACCGCAGACGGCACGCTTCGTCTTTCCTTCCTCCTCCGCGAAAACCGATCGATGGCGAATTTTGTCGTGACTCTTCTCGCACTCCTCGAAATGAGCCGGATGGGACGAGTTCGGATACTGCAGGAGGTGTTTTTCGATGACGTCGTCGTTATCCCGCTTTGAGACACTTTCAGGTACCGCGAAGAGTTTGGAGGCAATCCTCTTCGTGGCGTCTTCTCCGGTATCTGTAAACGAAATGGCCGAGCTGCTTTCCATTTCCCCCTCCGCGATACAATCGGAGCTGGAGGAGCTCCGATCTTTTCTCCAGCGGCATGGACACGGTATCACGATACTCGAATCCGCGGGAGGGTGGAGGATGGCGTCCGCGAAGGATGTCGCCGAAATCGTAGGCGCTTTCCGCGAGACCGCGACTGCGCAGAAGATACGTCTCAGTAAAGCGGCAGTGGAGACATTGGCGGTCATCGCATATAATCAGCCGGTCACACGCAGCGAGATCGAAGAGATCAGGGGCGTACGGTGCGAAAGAGTGATCGAAACGCTCCTTTCACACACACTGATCCGTATTGCGGGACGAAGAAAGGGAACAGGTTCCCCTCTTTTGTATCGTACAACGGATCGTTTCCTTGAAACATTCGGCGTCCTTTCAATCTCTGAGCTTCCCACTTTAGAGGAACTCGACGAACTGGCGCCGGCCGACGAACCGCAGTTCGTTCCCGTGGAAGAGGATGGACGTACCGACGAGTGATTTTCCCGAGGGTTGGTGGATCTTTTCAAGCAAAGGAGGAGTACTCCGTGGAAAACGGGACGCGACTGAACAGATTCCTTGCCATGTGCGGTATAGGCGCCCGACGGAAAGTGGAAGAGATCATCGCTTCCGGACGCGTCCGTATCAACGGCAAGGTCGTCCTTCTTCCAGGGTATAGGGTCGGGCCGGATACGGATGTGAGCGTGGACGGACAGACAGTGCGGCCGCAAGAACATCGTTATCTCGTTATGAACAAGCCTGCGGGAGTCGTCTGCGCGGTGGAGGACGGGTTTGATCCGACAGTGTTGGGGTTGCTCCCTCCAGAATTCCAGAACACCCGCTTGTTCCCTGTCGGGCGCCTCGACAAGGAGAGCCGCGGACTGCTGATTCTGACCAACGACGGAGCATTTGCCCAGGAAATACTGCATCCTTCGAAGCGCATCCTTCGCGAATACGAAGCGATGCTCGACCATTCCATTACACGGAAAGAAGTACGGAAATGGATGGCGGGCGCTCTGCTTGACGGCCGCCTGATCAAACCGGTCAACGTCTTGTTGCTTGACAAGGAACCTGCCGGTTGTTGGGTTTCCGTCGTCCTCGCGGAAGGGGTAAAACGCGAAGTTCGCCGTATGGCCGCGGAAATTGGTTGCGACGTGGTCGTGCTAGTTCGGAAAAGAATTGGTAAAATGGAGTTGAAAAATCTACAGCAGGGGCACTTTATCGAGATGTCCCGAGGGTCTCTGTGGAATGCGATCCGGTCCGGAGGGGTTGTCTGATGGTATGGAGGAGGGCGGAAGATGGAAGGAATTGACGAACGGTCCCGAGAACTGATCAAGACGCGCATTCTCGGTAAGATAAAAGAAATACGGTCATTCCCGCAGTTCGTTGTGGAAACCTTGCGAAAGCTGAATGATCCCGACAGCAGCGCTCAGGATGTCGCTGCGAGTCTTTCGAGGGACGAGGGCTTGGTGATTCGGACGTTGAAACTTGCCAATTCCGCGGCATACGGCATTTCACGCGATATTTCCAGTGTTGCCGAGGCGATTGCGCTCCTGGGATACAAAAACATCAGCAGCATTGTCCTCGCCGCATCGGTGTATTCAGTAATGGACAAGCCGCTTGCGGGATATGCTCTTGACCGGGGTATGCTGTGGCGCCACTCGTTGACCGTCGCCTATTCGTCCCGATATATCTCCCAACTGACAAAAAAAGGCCTTCCCGAAGAAGCCTACGTCGGCGGCCTTTTGCACGATATCGGAAAAGTCGTTTTGAACGACTACGTCCGCTTCGGGTACGGCATCATCGTCAAGATGGTCGAGGAACAGCAGATTCCCTTCCTTGAGGCTGAAATACAGGTGCTTGGTTTTGATCATGCGATGGTCGGAGCAATGCTCGTGGAAAAATGGGGGTTGCCGGAACCGTATAAGTTCGCTGTCGCCCATCATCACTCTCCCAACGACCTGACTGAACCCAAACATCAGAATCTCGTGGATGTAGTGCATCTTGCCAATTCCCTCTGCTTGATGCTCGGCGTCGGCATAGGCGCCGACGGCCTCCAGAACTATCTCTATCCTGAAGTGCTGGAGCGTCTTGGTATCTCCGATTACGAAATGCTCATGTCGGAGCTTGTGGATTTTGTGGCCCAGGCCGAGGCGGAGTTGTCGGAGATGGAGGAGGCATTCCAATGACTTGTGTTTCTTTCGTCGCGGCCATAGACGGTCCGGCGGGAGCAGGAAAAAGCACCCTCGCCCGAAAGGTTGCGAGCCTTCTTGGTATGCGATATCTCGATACGGGGGCGCTCTACAGGGCGATCGCGTTTTCCCTTTACTCAAGACAGGTTCTCCCTGAAGAGGGCCCCGAAATGGACGCGGCGATAGGTGATATCTCGGTGGAAATACTTGAAGACGGTCTTCTGCTCAACGGGAAGGATGTGGGGAAAGAAATTCGTTCCCCGCTTGTCGATTCCATCGTCTCTTCATATGCCGCTCTCCCCTCGGTTCGAAAGCACCTCCTTTCGGTTCAACGCGAACAGGGAAAGGTTGGGGCGCTTGTCGCCGACGGTCGGGATATGGGGACGGTGATCTTCCCCGACGCGAACGTCAAGATTTTCCTCACGGCATCCGACGAGGTGCGTGCGAAGCGTCGCCTTCTCGAACTTCGGGAACGAGGAGAGGATGTGTCGTATGAGGAGGTCCTCCAAACAATTCGCGAACGCGACAGAGTCGACAGCGAGCGTTCGGCCGCGCCGCTTCGGAAAGCGGAAGGAGCGATCGAGATGAATACCGACGCTCTTTCCATCGAAGAAGCTGTAGCGGAGCTCGCCTCGATCATCTCCGAACGAAAAAGGAGCGTGACCGGATGACGACGTATTGGAACCGTGTTTTTTATTTTTTTGTTAAATGGTTTTTCTTCATCGCCCTGAAGGTCTACAACCGTTTGACCATCAAATGGACATCTCCGCTGCCTGAACGGAATGTTATCGTAGTCGCCAACCATACCAGCAACCTCGATCCGGTAATTCTCGGCGCTGTTTTCCCGCGGCGGCTTCGTTATCTTGCGAAGGAGGAGCTCTTCAAACCGTTCATCTTCGGTAATATGGTCAGAGCGCTTGGTTCCATCCCAGTGCGAAAGAGCGACAGTCAGAGCGCGGGGACAGCCCTCCGCACGTTTCTAAAGCTTCTGGAAGGCGGAGAAAACGTCTTGCTTTTCCCGGAGGGGAGCCGTTCTCTCGACGGGAAGCTTCAGCCCCTTGAGGCGGGCGTGGCGCTCATTGCTTTGAGATCCGGCGCGCCGATCATTCCGGCGTTCATTTCGGGCGCGTTCGATGCAATGCCTCCCGGAAGCCGCTGGGTAAAACCTCTTCATCTTTCGATTGTTTTTGGCGATACGATTGATTCGGGGAAATACATCCCGTTTGGGAAAGAAGGAAGAGAGATGCTGCTCAGGGATCTCAACGAGGTATTCATCTCCTTGAGCAAATCCCGACTGCCCGGTGAATCCCGGAAAGATCCATGAGAAAAGCGTTGCTTGCGGCTCTGGAACTTCCGAAGCAGATGTTTGCCCCGACGATCCTGCTTGATGAACTGACGCTCCTTCTTGAGAATCTCGGGATCCAAACAGCGGGGACCGTCATACAGCGCCGCGAACGACCGGATTCGGCGTTTCTTCTTGGTAAGGGGAAAGTCGATGAGATTGCTCTTTTCTGTAAAGCCGCGGGAGCCGACCTCCTTGTCTGCAACGAAAGTCTCACCCCGGGACAAAGGAGCAATCTCCAGAAGATCGTTGGAGTGGAAGTCTGGGATCGTCAGTTTGTCATCATGAAAATCTTCGAAAAGCGCGCGCGGACCTCCGAAGCGAAACTGCAGGTCGAGATGGCTTTGTGCAAATACGAAATTCCTCATCTCAAGGGATTGGGAGCGCAGATGTCGCGCCTTGGAGGAGGTATCGGCACACGAGGTCCGGGTGAAACCGAGTTCGAAAGACATCGCCGGAAACTCGAACGGAGAGTTCGGGATATCGGCAGAAAACTGGAAACAATGAAGCACAAGAGATCGCTCCAAAGAGACCGCCGCCGAAAGATGGATATTCCGGTCGTCTCTTTGGTAGGTTATACAAACAGCGGAAAATCCTCGATTTTGAGAGCGTTAAGCGGAGATACGTCGCTCGTCGCGGAAAACAGGCTTTTTTCAACACTGGATACGTTCATGCGCAGAGTTGATCTCCCCTCCGGAAGGACCATTCTTCTTTCCGATACCGTGGGTTTTATTCGAGATCTTCCGCCCGGACTGGTAACAGCGTTCCGAACCACGCTCGAAGAGATCGTCGCATCGACGTTTCTCGTCGTTGTTCTGGATATCGCGTCACCCGACGCTCAGGACATACGGGATGTTGTAGAGCACACGTTGCACGAAATAGGCGCGGGGGAAATTCCTCGCCTTTTCGTTCTGAACAAAATCGACCTTATTTCATCGGATACTTTGAACGCCGCTACGGCCCGCTTAGGTATCGAGAACTCGCAGTCAATCGCGACAAGCGTCGTTGAAAAGCGCGGATTACCCGAACTGCTCGATTCAATGGATCTTTTTCTAGAAAAAATGGAGGCCTCCCAAAGATGATACGCAGCATGACCGGATTTACGCGGGAAACCCGCGCTTTTGAATGGGGAACGCTCACCGTGGAACTATCCTCGGTAAATCATAGATATCAGGAGATTTCACCTCGTCTGCCACGAGAGATGGCGTCGCTGGAACCTTTGATCACAGGAAGACTGAGACAATGCGTCGGCAGGGGAAAAATTCGCTGCTCGGTAGAATTGCACTGGGCGCCTCAGTTTCGCACCGCCACTCTTGACGCAACGGTGCTTTCGAATTATCATACCCAGCTTGTGGAGTTGACCGGACGCCTCGGAGCAGGAGATGCGCCTTCTCTTGCGTCGCTCCTGTCGCTTCCGGGCGTTTTCGAATCTCCTTCCGTGCTCGCCGGCATCGAGGACGAACTGAATACAGCCCTTGGGACTCTCTTGGAACAGGCCATAGCGAACCTTCAAGCGATGCGAAACACGGAAGGAGCACACCTCCTGCACGCTATCGGAGAGTACCTCGACGCGTTTGAATCGCTCATCGATTCTTTGGAAAAAGCATGGGGGGGCAAGCGAGATCAGGCTGTCGCGGATATGCGATCAAGAATAGCGAACCTTCTCGAAGGCATGTCGATGGAGGTCGACCAGAACCGCGTCGCTCAGGAGGTCGTCATTCTCTCGGACAAGTGGGATATTGCGGAGGAATTCGTCCGTTCACGCAGCCACTTGAGACAGTTTTCAGCCGTGCTGAACGGGAAATCCTCGGAAGGGCGCAAGCTTGATTTTCTCCTTCAAGAGATGAACAGGGAAATAAACACAATGGGGTCGAAGATTGCCGACGCCGAACTTCGGTGGATGGTCGTCGAAGCGAAGTCGCTTCTCGAAAAGATCAGAGAACAAGTGCAAAACGTGGAGTGATGATGCCATGTCGGGAAGGCTCGTTCACATAGGTTTTGGAAATATGCTCGTTGCTGAACGCATCGTCGCGATCGTGCATCCAACCTCCGCTCCGATAAAGCGTTTAAAAGAAGAGGCTAGGGAGGACGGTCGGTTGATCGACGCGACGCAAGGCCGAAAGACACGTGCGGTGTTGATTACCGACAGCAATCATGTCGTTCTTTCCGCGATTCAGCCTGAGACGATAGTCAATCGATACGAAGAAGAGGCCGAAGATGAAAAAGCAAACGAGGGGTAGCCTTTTTGTCCTCTCCGGTCCCAGCGGGGCAGGGAAAGGAACGCTTCGAAAAAAAATGTTTCAGAAAGTGCCCGGTATCAGTTTCTCGATTTCATGCACCACCCGCGAGCCTCGCGACGGCGAACGTGAAGGAATCGACTATCACTTCATTACCGCGGAGGAGTTCCAATCGCGCTTTGAAAGAGGAGAATTTCTTGAACATGCCGAAGTCCACGGACATTTTTACGGCACTTTGCGCGACGATGCGGTGCGTGTACTGGATTCAGGAAGCGACATCCTTCTGGAGATCGACGTTCAGGGAGCTTTGCAGGTCAGAGAGAAGATGCCTGAAAGCATCCTTCTCTTCGTCGCTCCGCCTTCGTTCGAAGAGCTTGAACAGCGTCTCCGGGACAGAGGAACGGAATCCGAGGAGCGTTTGCAAGTTCGCCTTCGAAATGCTCGCTGGGAGATGGGAAAGGCCGCGTTGTACGATCATGTCATAATTAACGATGATATCGAGAGAGCCGCAGGAGAGCTCGAAGGTATCATCCTTGAACAGAGACAGAACAGGGAGGCGCAGAAAGATGA
>WPCG01125921.1_pt1 | contig 19374 bp, 17 predicted proteins | sample 5403311 | NCBI WGS metagenome assembly WPCG01 (sample SAMN12869467, study PRJNA574797) | sludge metagenome | isolation source: wastewater treatment of Control | place: China:Beijing | collected 2019-05-17 | reverse complement strand
CACGCCGTGATTTTCGCTCCGGAAGACCTGCAGATAGTAAAGGGCGGTCCCGGCGGCCGCCGTCGTTTTCTTGATCTTCTGATATCTCAGACCAGCCGGCCGTATTTCCGGGCCTTGCAAAGGTATAGCCAGCTGCTCTTGCAGCGCAACAGCCTGCTAAAAATAATCCGGGAGAGAGCAAACAATAAGCCTGCTTCACCCCAAAGGGCAGGGAAAGCTTCTGACGGGCAAGACCTGTTATCTGAAGGAAAAGATATACAGGAAGACAAGGAGACGCCGGAATTGCCTCCTATGACGATTCAGGAGGAACTTTCTGTTTGGGATCATGCTCTGGCCACTGAAGCAGCCCATATTCTCAAAAAGCGCCTTGACTATGTTGAAAAGATTTCTGACTATGCCGGCCTCTCCCTGGCCTATCTGACGGAGGCAAATGAAGAGCTGAGCCTGAAGTATCGAACCATAGGCGGTATTTCGCATTTACAGTCAGAGGAAGAGATTGCCGGAATATTCTATTCCCGCCTGCAAAGATCGGCTGAGGATGATGTTTTTCGCGGCAGCAGCAGTATCGGGCCCCATCGCGATGATCTCGACATTAATTTGAATGAATATCCGGCCAGGACCTACGCCTCTCAGGGACAGCAACGATCACTGGTTCTCTCCCTGAAAATAGCCGAATTGCTTCTGCTCAAAGAATTAACTGGTGAAAGACCCATTTTGCTTCTGGATGACGTCATGTCGGAACTGGACAGCAAGCGAAGAGAGCATTTGCTGCAAATTGTGAGTGGTCACCAGGTTTTTATGACCGGAACAGATAAGGAACATATGTTTGAAAATGATAAAGAACCTGCTGATTTCTCCGGCACAGAGACAAAGCAGTCTATCAATTATTACTATGTCAAGGGCGGCAAAGTTACGCCCGCCAAGTGAAATTTGAGCCGGCGAATGTTACGGAGTCGGGATTGGCTTAAACCGCATAAAAGCTGGCTTTGTGGTATAATCTGACTGTAGAAAATTTTACGAATTTCAAGTGTTGAAACAGGACAAAAGCAAGAAAATATGTATGTACATTTGGGGGCTGATCTTTCCATACCTTTCCACATGATTGTGGGAATATTTGATTTAGATTCAATCCCGGAATCAGCTGAAGACACCCTTGCCTTTATGGCTCAGGCCGAGAAGGATGCCAAGCTGGACCTATTGGTTCCGGATATACCCCGCTCTCTGATCGTAAGCTTAGATAGATCATACTTATCTGCTGTCTCAGCGCAGACCTTGCGTGCCCGCTGTTCTGATCAAAAGCACTTGCAATATGAGGATTTAAAATGACTGATAAAGACAATAAGGAATATATCGAGAAGGCTCAGAATAGTGCGAATTTTCAGGAGCTCTTGCGCCGGGCTGAAGAAGATGCAATGGAGAGGTCCGAGGATGATTTGGTTAATCTGGCGGACAATCCCCATGCTCTGATCGATGACTTTGAAGAAGAGCTTGATGATTCTATCCAGATCACGGACTTTGATACTTCAAGCAGTTCAAGTTATGAAGATAGTGACATCCAGGTTCTGGAAGGACTTGAAGCTGTCCGCAAAAGACCGGGCATGTATATTGGTGATACCACTCTTCGTGGCCTCCACCATCTGATTTACGAAATTGTTGCCAACTCGGTTGACGAGGCTTTGGCTGGACGCTGTGATCAGATTACGGTTACCGTTTTTCCCGACCAGTCGGTTCGCGTAGAAGATAACGGTATCGGTATCCCTGTAGGTATCCACCCGCAGATGGGCATACCGACGATTGAAGTTGTCCATACTCAGCTTCATGCCGGCGGTAAGTTCGGAGGCGGAGCCTACAGTATATCCGGTGGTCTGCATGGTGTGGGCGCCTCGGTCGTTAATGCCCTGTCCCAGTGGATGGACGTAGTGGTAAACCGTGGCGGCAACTCCTACCAGATCCGCTTTGAGCGTGGAGAAACGGTCAAGCCGCTGGAAATTGTCGGTCAAACGGCAAAAACCGGTACAATTACAACCTTCAAGCCGGATACTGAGATTTTCCCCGAGATAGAGATCGACTTCAATCATTTGTTGACGCGTTATCGCGAGATGGCCTTTCTAAACAGTGAAGTGGCCATCACCCTGGTGGATAAGCGGGTTGAACCCCATGAAGTCAGGAAGCTTCACTATGAAGGCGGCATTATTTCCTTTGTTGAATACCTGAACCGCAACAAGAGTGTTTTGCACAAAACGCCGATTTACTTTTCCGGAGACCAGGATGATGTCTTCGTTGAGGTAGCGATTCAATACAATGACACTTATGTTGAAAACGTGTATACCTATGCCAATAACATCGCAACGATTGAAGGCGGCTCGCATCTGACCGGCTTTCGTTCTGCAATAACGAAAACAGTTAATGACTACGCCCGTAAGTATAATTTCTTAAAGGAAAAAGACAAAAACCTTCAGGGTGAAGATATCCGTGAAGGTATGTGTGCTATTGTCAGCGTAAAAATAGCAGATCCTCAGTTTGAGGGTCAGACCAAGACCCGTCTGGGCAACTCAGAAGTACGCACAGTGACCGAAGCTGTGGCCGGAGAAGAATTTGCAACTTTCCTGGAGGAAAACCCGGCTGTGGCAAGAATAATCATGAACAAGTGTATTTCAGCCTCTCAGGCAAGAGAAGCAGCGCGCAAAGCCAGGGATATGACCCGCCGCAAGAGCGCCCTGGAAACGAATGCCCTGCCGGGCAAGCTGTCCGACTGCCAGGAAAAGGATCCTACGCATTGCGAGATCTTTATTGTCGAGGGAGATTCAGCCGGCGGCACTGCCAAAGGCGGACGGGAGCGCAAATATCAGGCGATTTTACCACTATGGGGTAAAATGCTGAATGTTGAGAAAGCCCGTATTGACCGCGTTCTGGAGAATGAAAAGCTGATGCCGATCGTCCTGGCCCTTGGTGCGGGAATTGGCAGCGAGCTGGATTTATCTAAACTGCGTTACCACAAAGTTATTATTATGGCCGACGCTGATGTTGACGGATCTCATATCCGCACCCTGCTGCTGACCTTTTTCTTCCGCTACATGCGGACTTTGATTGACAGCGGCCACATCTACATAGCATGTCCTCCCCTTTATCGTATTTACCAGGGTGACAAGAGCTTCTACGCATACGAAGAAAGCGATGTAGACAAAATTAAAGCTGAGACCGGATGGGATAACCCGAAGATTCAGCGCTTCAAGGGTCTCGGTGAAATGAACGCCGACCAGCTGTGGGACACGACCATGAACCCGGAAACCCGTCGCTTGAAGCGGGTTGACCTCCATGACGCCTTGCAGGCGGACGAAACATTTACCCTCCTGATGGGAGACCGTGTTGAGCCAAGGCGTGATTTCATTCGCAAGAATGCCAGACTGGCGTCTGTCAATAATTAAGTAGATTGTTTCACGTGAAACATTGGAGCTCCCGGCCAAAAAGCCGGGAGCTTTTTTAATGCCCGGATGATGTTTCACGTGAAACATTTACTTCCTTGCTATGCTTTGCTGTAAAAAGGTAATATTGGAATAATGACGTGATAGAATAAATGAGATCGTTTATAGGAATTAAGTGCCTTTGAATGGAGAGTAAAATACATGAGCCTGGTTATTGCTGTTGCCAATCAAAAAGGGGGTGTGGGTAAGACCACCAGCTGTATAAGTATCGCTGCTGCCATTGCTGACAGAAAACGTTCTGTCTTATTAGTGGATGTTGACCCGCAAAGCAATACCACTTCCGGTCTAGGTGTCAAGAGAAACTCTATCGAATTATCCAGCTATGATTTACTTCTGGACGATTCGATTGATGCAAGTGATGTAGTCCACAATGTGAGGAAGAACTTTGACCTGATTCCTGCAACTATTGACCTGGCAGGTGCTGAGATAGAACTGGTTCCCCTCCTTCAGCGGGAACATAAACTGCGTCAGGCTCTGGCAGCCGTCCGCGATAAATACGACTACATCATCATGGACTGCCCGCCGTCGCTTGGTCTGCTCACCTTAAACGGACTGGTTGCAGCAGAAGCAGTTCTGGTTCCGGTGCAAGCTGAATATTACGCATTAGAGGGCCTGATGCAACTTTTCTCTACTTTGGATATCGTGCGCAAGACTCATAACCCGAAATTGAAGCTGGCAGGTGTCTTTATCACCATGTTTGATGTTCGCACCCAGTTGTCCCAGCAAGTAAAAGATGAAGTAGCCTGGTATTTCGCAGACAATTTTCTCAAAACCGTCGTACCGCGGAACGTCCGCTTAAGCGAAGCGCCAAGCCATAGTCAGACGATATTTGAGTATGATAAAAGATCAAAAGGCGCCAAGGCCTATGCACGTTTAGCCGATGAATTGTTGGCCAAACTTGAAAGCAGGGACTGGCAGCAGGGCAAAATAGGTCATTTCGATTGATCGTCAGTTTTTTCAGCGAATAATTCATTGAACAAAAAAGGAGCTAATCTATGGCGGAAGCAGTTAAAGGCAGTACAAAAAAACCTGATGAGAAACCAAAGCGCAAGGGAAAAGGCCTGGGCCGCGGCTTAGATGCACTCTTTGAACCGGCATCTGCACAAGCTCCTTCCGGAAATAATAAAGACTGGCAGGAAGTCCGCATGGTTGACATAAACGATCTGGTGCCCAACCGAGCCCAGCCCCGGAAAGACTTTGATCCGGACAAGTTGGCAGAGCTGGCCGAATCGATAAAGGATCAGGGAGTAATTCAGCCCCTGATCGTTGCTGCAGATGATACAGGTGAGCCCCCATATATTATTGTGGCGGGAGAAAGACGCTGGCGTGCATCCCGCTTAGCCGGCTTGAACCAGGTACCTTGTTTGCTCCGCCGGCTGGATACTCTCGAAATGCAGCAGCAGGCTCTTATTGAAAATATTGTACGTGAAGATCTTAACGCCATTGAAGAAGCTGTCGCCTATGAAGAACTGGCCAGAGAATACGGCATTACCCAGGATACCCTTGCCCGCGCCCTGGGTAAAAGCAGGTCTGCAATCAGCAATACCATGCGCCTCTTACAGCTGCCGGATTCAGTTCAGGATTATGTCAGGAATGGCCAACTGTCCGCAGGACACGCCCGCACACTATTGCCCCTGCCTCTGCAGGACCAGGAGGAGACAGCAGATCTGATCAGAGACAAGCAGCTGTCGGTGCGCGAAACCGAAGACCTGGTTAAAAGGATTTTAAATCCGCCCCAAAAGGTCAAACCGAGGCAGAAGGCAAATACCGCCTTCGCCCTGCATGCTAAGAAGATCGAAGAGGAAATGACCCGGGCAATGGGAACAAAAGTTCGTATTAGTTCGCGCGGAGACAAAGGTGATATTGTTATAAGCTATTCCTCTGCAGATGAATTGGAACGCATCATTGATCAAATAATAAAGGAAAGATAACAAGAATATATGTGCGCTTAGGCGGCATTGTCTGATAGTTATGAGTAATAAAGTCCATAAACGCATGGTCGGCTGGCCCTGGGGCATCCTTTCAGTTATATTGAGCACCTTCATTCTAACTGCCACAATTTGGTATATGAGGAATATCGGGGATGTCAGTTTTGAACAGCTTCTCTTCCATATACGAGTACCCGGTGAAACTACGGGATTTAATCCTCTAAAGAGTTTTGGTCCGCCTGCTATGATAGCTGCCTTGCTTGCGGCCGTACTTTACTATCTTTTAGCCAGATTCGTACTTATCAGACATAGGGTAAAAATCCGAAATACCATTTTGCTGACAACCGGCATCTTTTTACTGGTAGTCGTCTTTGCTCTGGGACAAATCGGCCTCTACAGTTATTTGCAGAGTATGTCTCATGAATCCTCCGCCTGGGCGGAATACTATACTGACCCGGATGATGTCAAACTGATTTTTCCGGAGAACAAGCGAAATGTTATTTATATCAATTTGGAGTCCATGGAAACAACCTATGCTGACACAACAAACGGTGGAGCCATGCAGCAAAACCTCATCCCGAACCTTACCGACCTGCTTCTGGATGATGACAACATCTCTTTTTCTCATAGCAGGCGAATAGGCGGGGCCAACCAATTCGCATCTTTAGCCTGGACAGCTACTAGCCTGGTCGGACAGATGGGCGGGATTCCGCTTAAGTTGCCTGTGGATGATCCCAACGCCTTCAATGCCAAAAACGGCGAATACTTGCCCGGAGCCACCATGATTGGCGATATTTTGAAAGAAGAAGGCTATTATCTGGAAATGTTGATGGGTTCAAGTTCAAGCTTCGCCTCACGAGATGACCTTTATCGAATGCATGGCGACTTTGTCATGACTGATTACAGATACCTGGCCCTCAACGGCTATATCCCCATAATCGACGGCATGTACGAGTTTGACTTTTGGGGGATTAACGATGAAAGATTGTTTGAGATTTCCCGGGAGCGTCTGAGCGAGATAGCCCAGCAGGATCAGCCGTTTTTCGTATCTATTCTGACTGTAGATACTCATTTTCCGGAAGGATACCAGTATGAAGACAGGGAAAGATTGCACCAGTCAAACTATGCCAACAGCATCATGTGGTCTGACCGGGACGTTGTTGAATTCGTCAAGTGGTGCCGGGAGCAAAGCTTTGCCGAAAACACAACCATCATCTTAATCGGCGACCATCTTTCCATGGATAAGACTTTTTTCGAGGATATTCCGACAGGCTACCAGCGGCGTATTTATAATGTGATTATAAATTCCGCTCTGGACTTGTCTGAAGAAAGACAGTATCAGCGCTTGTACACAGTAATGGACCTTTACCCGACAACCCTTGCCGCCATGGGCGTTACAATAGAGGGTGACCGCTTAGCCTACGGCACTAATCTCTATTCGAACCAGCCGACCTTGTACGAGATAATGGGTGAGGCAGGCTTGGCGGAAATGCTGGACAGTCCCTCGTCTTTTTATAACGATAAATTCTTGTATAATGTGGAAGCAGGCACTGACAACACAAAAGCAGGAACACAGCCTTAGTTTCACAGGCTGGACAAAGGATCGCGAGGATTTAGCAGATGGCACAATCAATAAAATACCGTTTTGACGAAGTTATGCTCCGTTATGTCAAAGAATTGAATCTTAAGACAACGGCCTTCGGTGGCTATAACAGAGAAGACGTCTACGACAAAATCAAGCTGTTGATCGCCGATGCCCGCCAGGTCTGTGAAGATGTCTATGAAGAAGCTGTCCGTGAACTTCAGGGCGATGCTGCCGCTTCGGGTGTAAAGCTCGATCAGGCACAGATCAATAATCTCCTGGAAAATATTGATGAGCTTGAAGCCCGGGTGACAGAGCTCGAAGAAACAGAGACCGGCCTTAACCGGGAAATCAGTGATCTACAGGAAAAACTTAGCCTTTTCGATGAAAATGCGGAAAAATTGGAACGGGCCAATGAAATTTTGCGTGAAGCCCGCCTGGAAGCAGAAAGGATTGTTGCTGCCGGACAGGAAAAGGGTGAGCAGGAAGTTCTTTTGGGCCGTGCAAAAAGCCGGGAAGAGAGAGAAGCAGCCTTAAAGGATATCGAAGAGCTGAAAGTTAAGAGCGACAAGCTTCGTGAATATCTCAAAGGTGGCGAGGAAATGCAAAGGCAAATGCAAGCTTACGCCGAATCTTTTACTTTAAATGACGAAGGCTGATTACATAATTTGACTGAAGCGGACTCATCATTCGGTTTCCCAAATGATGAGTCACAGCAGTTTTGAATCTATAATGAATCCCCAAAATCAGAACGGAAGCGGGCAGCCAGCTTTTCCTGCCAGTCAGAAACAGCGGCAAGCTCACCTGTGAAGAAGCGCAGGATCTTGGGCTCTCTTGTGAACTTCAGTCCCTCGATAAGTTCTTTATTCTGCCACAGCCAATTTACCCGGTCGATACAGTATTTTATCTGGCTGAGTGTGAAGACACGTCTCGGCACAGCCAATCTCAAAAGCTCCATCGAAGCGTGTTTTTCGCTGCCGTCGGCTTTGCGGTCCTCACTCAGGGTTCCTCTTTCCATGCCGCGGATTCCGCCGGCAATAAAGAGGGCTGAGGCCAGGGCGGCAGCCGGATATTCATCCGAACTGACATGCGGTACGAATTCTTTCGCATTAAGGTGACAACCGAGACCCCCGGCCGGTGTGACGACAGGTACTCCAAGTTTCACCAGCTCGTCGACCATAAAACGGATAAACTCCGGCCCCTGAGAAATTACGGATTCATCCATTGATTCTTCCAGTCCGACGGTGATGGCCGCCATTTCGCGAACTGAGATTCCACCGTAGGTTAAGAAACCCTCATTGAGAACGATCAGCTCCTGGAGGGAGTTTACCAATTCAATGTCGCGCAAAGCTATGCCGCCACCTTTGGCAAAGCCGAACTTTCTGGCGGAAAAGTAAATAATGTCACAGGCGTCAGCGATTGCTCTCATGATTTCTCTGATGGAAAGATCGCTGCAGGCCTCTTCTCTGCTTTTTATAAAATATAAATTATCCTGAACCAGGGAGGCATCAAGGATCAGGGGGATATCGTGTTCACGGCAGATGTCGGCTGTTTCCTGCAGGTTGGCCAGGGAAAAAGGCTGGCCGCCGATCAGATTCGCACCGGCTTCCATGCGGACAAAGGGAATGTTCCTGTCCGTAGTCGCTAAGAGCGTGCGCAAAGCAGCAGTGTCCATATTGCCTTTAAAGGGATCATCACTGGTACAAACCTCACCGCCCTCGGTAAGCAGCTCCACAACCTCGCCGCCACAGCGGACAATATGTGCCCTGGTTGTTGTAAAGTGGTAATTCATTGGCAGGAGGTCTCCCGGTTTGACCAGGAGATCAGCCAGAACCTTCTCACAGCCGCGGCCCTGGTGGGCGGGCAAGAAGTGCTCCATGCCGAATAAATCTTGAATTTTCTCTTCTAATTGGAAAAATGTTTCACTGCCGGCATAAGCGTCGTCGGCATCCATCATGGCAGCCAGCTGCCGGTCGCTCATTGCATTGACGCCACTGTCCGTCAGCATGTCCAGGTATACATCCCGGTTCCTTAAAAGATAGAGGTTGTTGTTTGCCTCCTTCAGGCAGCGCAGTCTTTCCTCGACCGGCAACAGCTCCAACTTCTGGACGATGCGCACTTTATGGCGCTCCAGGGGTATCATCTCTCCACTGAACAAACGAATTTCTTGCATGTCTCTTTCCTCCGATTTTTTTGTTTGTTGAGCGCTAGGACAGGAGGAAAAAAGAAAACGCCCTTCCTGCTATAGCGCAAGAGGACGTCATGAGACGTGTTACCACCTCTTTTCGCTTTCAACTCACGCTGAAAGCCTCAACAGGTTCTCCACACAAAAAGTTTTGCGTTTTTAAACCCTTACGCTGTTACGGGCGCACCCGTCGTCTCCTACTCTTAGTTCAGGACGCTGCTCCGGAGATGTATTCACTACGCATTGACTTAATACCTCGCACCACCGGCATCTCTCTTGAAGTCGACAGCGCAGCTACTTCTTCTCCATCACTGCATTTGCTTGAGAGAGAAGATAACATATGCATAATGATTTGTAAAGTGCCGGCTTTTATTCACTGTCAGTTGCGAAAAAAACACAGAGCCAGAGGCAAGGGTCGGAAGTACGCGTAACCTGGTGCCTGCGGCCTGCTTGCAAGAAGAGAAAATCGCCGCTTCTTAAGGCGATACTGTGTCCGTGTTCGTCGGGAAAAGCAATTTCCGCCTCTCCAACTAAAAGCATGACCCATTCGTCTTCTTCCTGCTCGTACACTTGACTTGTTTGCCCACGCGAGAGAATACGGCTTATCCGCAGTGTGCCCTTGGTCAGTAAATCTTCTTCGCGCTCAAATTCAGATGCATCCGGCAGCTTTTGAAATATATTACTTAATAGATGATTGTCCACGGGATCCGGCTTTCTATTTCTGCTTGATTGTATTTTAGCTTATATTGCCTATATGTTATGATCAAGTAAGCTTTTCGGAGGTGTTTATGCCTGACAATGAAATTGAAATCAGACCCTTGGAATACGGCAGTGATGACTATAGTCAAACGCTATATCTGCGACATGAAGTCTTGCGCCGACCCTGGGGACGCTCGATAGCAGAGGATGATCTTGACCATGAAGCAGAGGACCTGCTTATGGGCGCCTTCGATGGAGATAAACTGGTCGGTCTCGGTACTTTGGTGTGGCTGGAGGGGGACTCGGCTCAGGCCCGCTATATGGCTATCAGCGAAGAATACCGCTTTCTCGGAATCGGATCAAAAATCTTGTCGGCTCTGGAGAGCGCTGCGCGTGATGCAGGCAGGAGCAAGCTGATTCTCAATGCCCGGGAAAAGGCGATCCCTTTTTATGAAAAACATGGCTATCATCTGACGGGGGAGCTTAAGGTTCCGCCTTTTATTCCTATTCCCCATGCCATGATGGAAAAAGCATTATAATTAGTTTAGTGGTGAAAAGATGGAAGATTTTTTAACAATTATACTTGGCACTGACGCTGCCTCCTACACATTGGCCCGTAATATTAACGATGCCTACGGGCAAAAGCCTGTTATATGCGGTGCAGCGGTTTTAATCCCTTTCTACAACAGTTCTATTGCCGAAATCCGTGTTGATGAGAAGTTCAATTCTGATCCGGACGTGTTTGTCAGTATGCTGAATCAGCTTTATGCCGACAAAAAGGACCAGTACAGGGATTTTGTGATTCTCCTTCCTTGGGAACATTATCTGCGGCTTTTATATGACAATATTGACCGCCTGGACTTCCTTCCGATCCTGCCCTACCCGAGAAAAGAACTGGTACAAAAATATGTGATTAAATCCAATTTTTACGAGCGGATGGAAGAGATGGGTGTCCTGGTTCCTCAGACCCACAGGCTTAACCGTGACAACTATCAGAGTCTGAACCTGGAAGGTGAGCTTTTCATGAAAGCCGACGACTTCAACCTCTTCAACAGCTATGAGATTGAGGGCAAGAAGAAGGGCTACTATCTGCAAAACCGCGACCAAGCCCTTGAATATCTGGAGAAGATTTACGCTTCGGATTTCGATGGCGACATGCTGGTCCAGCCCTATGTTCACGGGGGGGACGGAACCGAGTATACCGTCAATGGCTACCGGTCGCGTGATGATCAGATCAGTATCAGCCTGGCTCGGGCACTTCTCATGGATAAGCGACCCATGTGGGTCGGCAATTATCTTGTCCTTTGTGACAGCGATCGCGAAGAGTTAAATGAGCTGGCGGCAAAAATCATCCGCGGACTGGATTACTACGGCTTTTTCAATTTTGATATTAAGATAGATTCCAAGACAGGCGAGATATACGTTTTTGAGTTGAACTTCCGGCTTGGGCGCAGTTCCTATTGCGCACGCCTGGCAGGCGTAAACCTGCCTGAAATCGCTATCTCCGACCTGATTTATGACCAACCGAAAACGCTGAAAGGTGACCGGCCCTTTAACTGGGTCGTCGTCAGCCCGAAAGCAAGCGCAGAGATGCTTGATCCTGAACTGAGAGAAGTTTTCCTCCGGGAAGACCGTCAGGCCAATACAGGTAATGCCATTCTTAACGACAATGACAGCAATCTGCTCCGTAACCTCCGTCTTAAGGATTACCTGAAGAAGATGGAAAAAGAATACAGGTCCTAGCTGACAGGAGGCTTTATGTTACTCGATGTTAATGACAAAAAACTTACACAAGAATATGACGACTTTATTGCCCGGTCCGACTACGGCAATTTTTATCAGAGCCGGCAGTGGTCCGAGATAAAAAACAATTGGAAGCGCCACTATTTTTATTTGAAAGATCAAGGGGAAATCAGGGCTGCCATGTCTGTGCTGTCGGTTTCAGACAGCCTTGCCGGCAAGGAGTTTTTCTACGCGCCAAGGGGGCCGGTCTGTGACCTGGCTGACCTGGAAACCGTCACGACCTTAATTGATGAGGTTAAAGCATATGCTGCTCTGAACAATGGTTTTCTCCTGCGCATCGATCCTGAAGTTGAGGATGACGAAGAACTGGTCCGTCGCTACGCACAGGCAGGCTTTAACTTTCTAAAAAACCCTGCTATGAGCAGCCAGCCGCTGATGAGTCTGATCCTGAAAATCAATGGCCGCAGTGCCGACGAGATCCTGGCGGATTTCGATAAGAATACTCGCTATGAGGTTCGCTCTTCCTATCGCCGCAATGTGGAGCCTTTTGTGGGAACACGCGATGATCTGGAGACCTTTTACCAGTTCATGGTCGAGATGTCCGAGAGCAAATCAATCGGCCATCGGCCACTGGATTATTTCCAGCGGGTTTACGACGTATACAGCGACACTTCCCGCCTGCATTTTGCAAGCTATGAGGGTGAACTGATAGCGGGAGCCATGCTGATCGGCTTTAATAAGACCCTGACCTATCTTTATGGGGCTGACCCCATCCATGTCAGGCAGAATCAGAGCGCCCAGATTCAGTTTGAAAATATCAAATATGCAGTAGCGGAAGGCTATGACTATTACGATCTGGGAGGAATTTTTACCACCGATATCAATGACGGCTTATTCCGTTTCAAGCGGAAGTTTGCCGACCATAAGATCGTCCACTGGATAGGAAACCTGGATATCGTCCTGGATCAGGAAGCTTATAACAAATATTACACCCACCATATGGATCGTTTTGACTGGTCAAAAGTTGACGTCAGCAGAGAAGAAGTAGAACAAAGCTAATAGGGAGGAATATATGCACATATTTTCAAAAAAAGAAATCGATCAAGCTCAAAGTCTGGTAGTTGTTTTTTCCGAACTGAGCGAACTGGATAAGGCTGCAGCGGAAATTAAGGAAAAAGCAGATTATGACAGCGAGCTTTTTACTAAAAAAGAAAGCCTGCAGCTGTATCGTCAGGCCCTGGCCGCAGGCGGAGACCTGTATTTGTTGCGCCTGGACCCGGATGACAGGTCCAATCGCAAATTGCAAAAAACATTTAATTCGTTGGCTTCGGCCTTCTTGAAGAACTCAGCGTCTGATTTGCAGTTCTCCTTCCTGACGGAATTGAGTGATGAGCAAAAGATGCAGAGCCTTAAAGCATTTCTCCTGGCCCTGCCCGCCTATAATCCCCACTCGACCAGCGGATTCAAGCCGGACAAGGACCAAAAATCTGAAAATAAAGAGGACAAGGAAGCTGCTGAATCCACAGAAGCTCCCGCTTCTTTGGCAGCCCGCCTGCTGGCAGCAGCCGGTGAACTGAAACTTGCCGACGGCGAGTCTGAAAAGACCTTGAAGAACATGGCCCTGATTCAGGAAAGCGACTTGTCGGATGACATGCTTAACGAACTTATGGCCCTTAGTTCATCCGTTTACCTGGGAAGAGAACTGGTAAACGAGCGGGCCAATGTCATGACTCCGACTGAACTTGCAGCTGTTGCCCGTCTGGTCGGCGAGCAAAGCGGTATCGAAGTTGAAATCTTCGGGCCTGACGGGATCAGAGAACTGGGCATGGAAGCCTTCCTCAATGTTGCCAAAGGATCAGATGAAGAGCCGCGCCTGATCGTGATGCGTTACCGAGGCAAGCCGGATAGCGATAAGACACTGGCCCTGGTGGGCAAGGGTATGATGTACGACAGCGGTGGCTACGGCATAAAAACCACCCAGGGCATGTACAGCATGTTCGGGGATATGGCAGGTTCAGCTGCAGTTATCCCTGCCATTCGCGCCCTAGCTGAGACCAAAGCGGAAGTTAACGTCACCGTTATCGTTGCAGCCTGTGAAAACATGATTTCCGGACACGCTTATCGCAACGGAGATATCATCGGTTCCATGCTTGGAAAAACTATAGAAATTTTCTCTACCGATGCTGAAGGCCGCCTGACACTGGCTGACGCTGTCACTTATGCCTGGCAGAAGGAGAAAGTCGACTATATTGTTGATATTGCTACGCTGACAGGAGCAGTCGTTGTGGCTCTGGGCAATCTGATGACAGCTGCCCTGGCAGATGATGAACAACTCTGGTCAGCATTGGAAAAAGCCACCGGCACATCAGGCGATCTGGTCTGGCGCCTGCCTTTCCATGAGGAATATGCTGAACAAAATAAGAGTGATCGCGCAGATATCAGAAACACTTCAGGAGGCGTCGGAGCCGGAACGATCACAGCCGGCCATTTCGTACGTGCCTTTACCGGCAACACTCCCTTCCTGCATCTTGATATCGCCGGAACTGCCTACTCAGAATCTGCAAGTGACCGTAAACCCAAGGGTGCCAGCGGCATTGGCGTAGAGCTCCTCTACAATCTCTCGAAAGAGCTGTTTAAAGAGTAAGAGTCGGGCTCTTTATCGGAAAACCACATGAAAGAAAAGGCGGGATGAGCGCACCCCGCCTTTTAAAATGACTACCTAATAAGTAGAATTTCAACTATTCTTCTAAAGCTTGCGTAAATGCTGCGACACTGCTGCCGACTTCAACATTGACACCGGAGGCCCGCAGAGTATTCTCCATCGAAGCGATAACGCTAATTAAGAGATCAAAGTCAATATTGCCCATATGGCCGACGCGACAGGCTTTTCCGGCAAACTCTGCAAGAGCTCCGGCAATAACGACGCCTTTTTCACTAAGCCTGGCTCTGAAATCAGAATCACTAATAACCTCAGGATAAATCAAGCATGAAAGAGTGCTGGCCCGGCATTCCGGTTTAGCTAAAACTGTAAAGCCCATATTCTCAAAGGCTTTTTGCATTGCCCGCCCGTTCCTTTCGTGCCTGGCAGCCCTTTCCTTCATTCCTTCACCCTGCATTATCTCCATCGATTTCTTCATAGCCCAGACAAGGTTTACTGCAGGTGTTGCGAAGTAGCGGGAGGGATCTTCCATGATCGGCAGCCATTTCTCAAAGTCGACATAATACTCTGAAATCCCGCCGATCTCCGCTCTTCTTTCCAAAGCTTTTTTGTTCGCCCATAAAACAAACATACCGGGGCAAACTCCGAAGGCTTTCTGCGATCCGGTAAACAGGATGTCAATATTCATATCACTCATATGGGTATACTCGCCACCGGTTGCTGCTACACCATCCAGGATATAAAGCGTATCAGGGTAGGACTTGAGCAATTCACCAATTTCAGCTACTGGAGCCCTGACACCTGTCGAAGTATCCACATGGGTCACAAAAACTGCCCGGTATTCTTTTGAATCCAGTTGTTCCTTCAGTTCATCAATGCCAACAGTTTCTCCCCATTTTGAAGAAATAACATCTGTTTTTCTTCCCTTACGTTCACAAATATCAATGAAGCGGTCACCGAAGAAACCATGGCTGACAATTAAAATATCATCACCGGGCTTAGTGGAGTTAGCAACAGCCATTTCCATAGCCAGAGTGCCTGTACCGGCTAAAGGGAAAGCCTGGCCCTTGCAAGCCAGGAGCTCAGCCAAACCTTCAATCAGGTCCTTGTAGTCACGGACAAAGCGCGGATCACCAAAGGCCTGCATTTCTCTTCCCATTTCTTCTCTTATGGATCCAATAACAGGTGTAGGACCGGGAATCATAACCTTTTTTTCTGAAAACATAGTTACTCCTTGTTAATTGTCTAAAAGAATATCAGTCTTTGCAAATTTTAGCAGCAGTAATACAAACTTCCAGCAGGTAACCATCTGCTATACGTGCTTCAACACACAAGCGAGCGGGGGCATGACCTTCATCAATCCAAGTATCCCACACGCTGTTCATGCGGTCAAAATCATCGTAATTGCTTAAATAGATAGCGGCAAACAAAATATGATTCTTATCAGAGCCAAAATCCTTCAGCAAACCTTCTAAGCGCTCCAGAACAGCAGCGGTCTGCTCTTCGATTGTTTCCTGTTTTCCTGCAGCTACATGTCCGGTGAAATACAAAACGCCATTATGCTCAGTAACTCTACTTGAGCGTCTTCCTACATCATAATGTTTAATTTCCATAAAATACCTTCTTAATCTGATGAATATTTATGAATATTCATGTTTTTCGTTTTTTACTCTATCACACAATGCATGAAAGAGCCTGATTACAAGTCGTACTAATTGGAATAGGATCATGAAAAATAAGAATCAACTGCAACAATTAGCTGTGCTAAGATGTTGCAATATCGGACTTACAGGCGTCGCTACCTATTTTTTGCAAAAAATACGGAGCTGATATAGCAACACATAAACTAGAAAATTAAGGACAAATTTTGATGATAGATATTAATGATTTTTGCATAATTAAATCTTTCTCTTCTTTTGAGAATGTAGGAAACAAGTGTTATTTCAACCTGAGTTTCCCTGATATTTTAAAGGACGGTTATCGCCACTGCCTGTATAGCAGGGATTGTTTAAGTGGTGAGCTTGAATTGCATTCGGCATGTAATGACATGGAAATTGTTGGCTCGAGTGAAGCAGCTGTGTTTCTAGTCTATAAAAATAACGGCAAATCAGTCTTGTTAAGCTATTCAGAGGAATCTGATTTGCCACGCAAACTGAAAGAGTTTGACTCAAGAGTGTTAAAGGTTGCGGAGTTAGCAGAGGGTCGGTTAATAGTCAGCCTGTCAGAATTTAAAGATCAAAATAAACAGTTTGCTACTAAACAAGGCAGCGTTGAAACTAGTGATCTTCTGGCTATAGAAGAACTCCCCTTTTCCTTAAATGGGCTTGGAATTTCACCGGGGCGCAGAAATAGATTATACATTTATCAGGTTCAAGCAGATAGCATGAATACTTTACATGCAGATACGATAGACCCTATTGATTTCGTTGTCTCCAAGAGTGAAAAGAATATTTACTTTACTGCTATAGAAAAAACAGGACTGGATGACGAAAATCACAAGATATTTGCCTACGATTACTCAGCTGATAAGCTTGAGACATTGTATGATACCGGCAGTCAAAACTATGTTCTTGATATAGCATGCCAGGGTAACAAGCTTTACTTCACGAGCAATCCGGGAGAAAAACTGGGCTACGGCCAAAGTCCTTATATTGTGGAATTTGATTGTAAAGAGAAGAAAATTGAGAAATCTATTTTCTTTGATCGTTCAGTAGGAACTGATGAGATAAACAGTGATACAAGATTAGGACGACACTCTCTTTTCCAAGTTTCAGAGAATACTGTCTATTTTTCTGCGACAGACAGATTTATTACAAAATTATTCTGTATGGAAAATGGAGAAATCAAAGAATTTCTTGAAGTTTCAGCCAGTATCGTTGATTTTTCTATCCACCGGGGCAAACTCCTATTTGTTAGCCAGGAGAAAGGTGGTTTGGAGGAGCTTTATGAACTTAACGATGGAAAAGTGAGCAAGATTACATCTTTTAATTCCGAGTATATGAAGAAAGCCAATGTTTCTATACCCGAATATATCGCAACTCCAATTGAAGAGAATCTGGAAATTGATGGTTGGGTTATAACCCCGGTTCCCTTCGATCCGGAAAAGAGATATCCGGCAATCCTCGATATTCATGGGGGCCCGAGAACGGTGTATGGGGACGTTTATTTCCATGAGATGCAGTACTGGGCACATCAAGGTTACTACGTCATCTACTGTAACCCACGTGGCAGCGGTGGTAGAGGCGACGAATTTGCCGATGCAAGACGTGAAAAAATGGCAGTACAGCCGTTTAACGATTTGATGCTATTTGTCGATAACTGCCTGGAACAATATCCCAATATTGATGAAAGTGAATTAATGGTAACTGGCGGCAGTTATGGCGGCTATATGACGAACTGGATTGTTGGCCAGACAAAGAGGTTTAAAGCGGCTGCTTCTCAACGATCTATTTCTAATTGGCTTTCTCAGACATTTGAAACGGACGTTGCTAACGTCTCATTTAAAAGATTTGAATATGAGGCTCAAAATATCTGGGACTTCGTGGAGGAGATGTGGGAGCTGTCGCCAATTAAACATGCACCTTCTGTTGAGACCCCCTTAATGTTACTTCATTCTCTTGAGGACTATCGTTGCCCGGCTTCTCAGGCAATACAATTTTACAATGCCCTGAAAATTCTGAACAAGGAGACAAAACTTCTCCTGTTTAGAAATGAGAATCATGAATTAAGCCGATCCGGTAAACCTTCAAACCGTGTGGCCAGATTGGCATCGATTACTGAGTGGTTTGATCTTCATAGAACAAAGAAATAGTAAAAACAAGATAAGTGGCAGGAGACACAACGAAATGCAGCAAAAGAACATGAACTTACTCAATAAGATGATAGTAGTGGATGGTTTGTTCCACACACTTAACGGTGACCCTCCGCCTGAATGTAATCAGGATAAAGATATCATAGATATGATTTTAGACGGTGGTGTGGATTGTATTACTGACTCAATTATCAGTGACGAGTTCCCCTCGGATTTCAAATCTTTATGCAATGCAATATATGAATACCAGCTAATTGAAGAGGTTGCAAATCATAAGTTGACCTTAGTCCACTCCGTTGACGATATTTATCAGGCACACGAGACTAACAAACTTGCTTTGATTCTATCTACTCAGGGATCAGACTTTCTGGAAGCAGATATACGATTGATAAGCCTATCCTATCAGCTAGGTCTTCGTATGGTTCAGATAACTTACAACGGAGAATCATCCTTCGGGTCCGGTGTTTATGTTAAAGAAGATAAGGGTCTAACAAGGTTTGGTCAACAAGCAATCTTAGAAATGGATCGCGTTGGGATGCTGATAGACCTTTCGCATGTTGGTTTCAGAACTGTTGAAGAGGCTATCGATACAAGTAGTAATCCTACTGTATTTTCGCACGTAGGCTTAAAAGCACTTAATGATCATACCAGGAATATTCCGGACCATTTAATAAAGAAAATAGCCAAAAAAGGTGGAATAGTTGGTCTTTGCCCCCATGGTGTTATGAATATCAGAGAGGCAAATTCCAGACCTACTGTTGATAACTTTATTGATGCTTTCTTTCACATTGCGGATTTAACAGGAAGTATGGAGCATTCAGCAATTGGTACGGACCGTTGGAGTCGCGAAAGCTTTGCTAATGACTTGAAAAAAATCGGCTTTGAAAGAACTGTAAAAGGCTTTTTCGGCAAATTTGATGGCAACAGCAAGCACGTTGAAGGTTTTAACTACTATGACGAGTGGTCGAATCTCTTGGACAGAATGCTGGCAAGAGGGATTTCAGAAGCAGATGCAGCGGGAATTCTGGGGACGAATTGGCTGCGTATTTACAAACAAGTATGGAAGTAAAACAGGGAGGTGTTTTTGTGAACAAGAGTGAATATTCGAGGCATATGTTAATGATGCGTCCTGATTTGGAAGAGAGCTACGAAAAGACGCTAAAGGAACCCAAGCTTGCCATGAACTGGTACGAACTGGGGATGGCATATATGCATGCTGACAGGGCTGAAGAATCTATTGATGCTTTTTCTCACGGTATCAGCCTAGAGCCCTTTAACCCCTACA
>WPCG01044769.1_pt1 | contig 19410 bp, 23 predicted proteins | sample 5403311 | NCBI WGS metagenome assembly WPCG01 (sample SAMN12869467, study PRJNA574797) | sludge metagenome | isolation source: wastewater treatment of Control | place: China:Beijing | collected 2019-05-17 | reverse complement strand
AAAATTAATTAAAGACTAAAAAATAATAGCAATTTACAATATACAATAAGATTATTAAAATATTTATACAAAAAAGAATAATTTATTTATAATTAAAATATAACAATGTTTCGCTATCTTTGGAAATTATCAATATAATTTTTATAAATGTCAAAATCACAAACAACATTCAGCAAAAGAGAGAAAGAGAAAAAAAGATTATCTAAGAGAGTAGAAAAACAGAAGAAAAAAGAGATTAGAAAAAACAGCTCTGTTAGTGGTCTAGACAATATGATTGCATATGTAGACCAAAATGGAGTTATTACAGATACTCCTCCAGAGTTTGCTAATAATAACGATATTGAATTGAATGATATCGAAATATCAATTCCTAGAAAAGATTCTATGGAAATAGACGAATTTAAGAGAGGAGTTGTAGATTTTTTCAATTCCGAAAAGGGCTTTGGGTTTATCAAAGAGGTTGGATCTAATAATAGCTATTTTGTACACATAAATTCTACTTTAGAAGACATAAAAGAGGGGAATTTAGTGAAATTCAAAACCGAGAAGGGTCCAAAAGGAGTTAATGCCATTGAGGTATCTTTAGACAAAAAATAGACTACACTAAATTAATTTTACATATGAAATCTGCAAAATTTATACTTATTTATTTTTTGCTTTCTATTTCTGTGTCATTAATCGCACAAAATGAGAGATCGCTAAAAAGAAAAGTTGCTATTGGTCGTTTTTCTAATGAAACACAATATTCAAAAAGTGTTTTTTATGACAAAGAAAATGACCCTATGGGCAAACAAGCATCCGATATTTTATCTACAAAACTTGCTAATACAGAAAAATTTCTATTAATTGAGCGTCAAGATTATGATAAGATCGTTAAAGAACTTAATACATCTGGTTCTATCTCACAAAATATTGGTGCCGACTATTTAATTATTGGTTCTATAACAGAATATGGGCGTAAGACTGTCGGTACCCAAAGAGTTTTTTCAAGAAGTAAAGAGCAAATTGTTGAAGCTGGTGTCAGTATCCGATTAGTGGATGTATCCTCTGGAATAGTCATCTATAGTGGAGAAGCAAAAGGAGAGGCTGTCACAGAGGACAAAAGCGTTCTAGGTGTAGGAAAAACAGCTGATTTTGATGCCACTCTTTCTGATAAAGCTATATCTGCAGCAATAAATAAACTAGTCGAAAATATCATTAATCAACTTACTAACAATCCTTGGAGAGCCTATATTCTTGCAAAAGAAGATGACACATATATAATTTCTGGGGGAGAGAGTCAAGGAATTATTACTGGAGATATATTTACAGTAGTTGAAAGGGGGAGAAAAGTTAAAAATCCTCAAACAGGTCTCACTATTGAATTACCAGGAAAAGAGGTCGCTAAAATAAGGATAAGTCAAACTCTACCAGGTATGCCATTGGATCAAGTATCTTTGGCAGAGCTTGTCTCTGGAATAATTAATGCCGAGAACTTAGAGAATTACATAATTGTTGAATTATAAATCTTTATACAATGAAACAATTTTATTTAATAATAATATCGTCGATTTTAATTTTAGCATCATCATGCTCTACTACCAATAAGTATTCGACTAGATCTACTTCTGTAGAAAATGAGGCATTTATCCTTATTCTATCGGACAATAATCAAAAAATTGAAAATGTTTCAGTTATCATAGATCAAACCGATGAGTATGTATATCCTGTCGTATTTCCTCAAAAAAGGGCCATTAGAATGAAACCTATAGTAACTACACCTGGTAGTAAAAATGTAAAGGTTATATATTTAGATAGAATCGTTTTCGATCAAAATATTCTGCTGGGTCATGGAGAGACTAGAAAAATTATGGTTAGATAGGAAATTATATACCCATGAGATCTATTTCTAAATCACTCTTAATAGTAATATTATTGGCATCTTTGCTAATATCATGTCAATCTCCCTCCTCTCTATATGAATGGAGAGGATATGATGACGCACTTTATAATTACTCTCAAAAAAGAGACGAAATATCTAAAGAGAAGCTAATAAGAGTATACGAACAAATTATAGCTAATCCTGGTGGTACCACTCAAAGAGTCCCTCCAGGAGTATTTGCAGACTATGGATTTCTACTGCTATCTAGTGGAAACAAAACCAAAGGATTAGAGATGCTTCAAAAAGAGATAGAGCTATATCCAGAGTCAAAAGTTTTTATTGATAGAATCATAAAACGGGCAGAAAATGAAAAATAACCTTTTTCCCCTTCTATTTATAATATTGCTTATTTCCTCTTGTTCCACTCCTTCCTCACTTCCTACAAGAGAGAGTACCTACGCAAATTTATACCAACAATCACCTGTAACAATAATGCTAATGCCTCCAATAAATAGAAGTACCAAAGTTGAGGCAAAAGAACTTTTCTATAGCTCTCTTATTATACCCCTTACACAAAGAGGATACTACGTTCTACCTCCTCTTCTCACAATGACTATTCTTCAAGAAGAAAGTGCTTATGATACAGAGTTATATATTAATAACTCTATAATAAAAGCTGGAGAGCTATTTGGAGCAGATGCTGCTCTATTTACTATTATTCACAGCTGGGAAAAAAGTAGCATATCTGGGATAATAACTGTAGACATAGAGTATATTCTCAAATCGGCAAAAAATGATGAGTCTCTTTTTCATAGAAGAGGTGAGATATCATTAAATATAGAGATGAATACAGGCTCAATTTTAGGAGATCTTATTGGCACAATGATTGCAACTGCAATGACTAAAGAGATTGGTGTTGCTAGAAGTTGTAACGTTCGTTCATTTTTAGACATACCTTTTGGTGCCTACTCACCTTATTTCAATCAAGATAAACATATCCACTCAATGCCAAAAGAGTTTAAAGAGACTATAACAAAGACATATTAATTGATTAATGCTCCTTTATTATGATAAATGATTTAATAAAAAGGAATAATAAATATTTCATTCTAATTACAATGTACATTTTTATTGGGGTATTATATTATTCCTTTACTCAACTATTTTTCTATAACAGATTTAGTTTTCATATCCATATCCCTATATATTTCACCATTATTGGATTAATTCTCTCTAGGATTATGTTCATGCTAAACTCCAAATATAAGGTAAAGAAAATAAACTCTTATATGATAATCAGGAGCATTAAATTAATATCTACAATATCATTTGCATTTATTGTAATCAATTTTTCATCTAATTCTAAACCAAACTTCTTAAGAAGTATTTTTATAATGCACATGTTTTATCTAGTGTGTGAAACATACCTATTTTATATATATAACAAAGAGATCATTCAGATGTAAAATTAAAAGAGCCGCCTAAATAGGCAGCTCTTGTAAACGCTAAGAAATAATTATATATTATAAAATAAAAACTACTCTTTTTGTCATTGTGTTACGCTAATTGAACATTAACGGCGTTCATTCCTCTTCTTCCTTGCTCTAAATCGAAAGTTACTTCATCATTATCAGTAATTCTTGTCTTTAGGCCCGAAGAGTGTACAAAATAATCCGTTCCTGTTTTTTCGTCTTTAATAAAACCGAATCCTTTAGTTTCATCAAAGAATTTTACTTTTCCTTTGTTCATGTTATAAAATTATGTCCGACAAAGATATGTATTAATAATTAAAATCCAATTTATTTTCTAAAATTCATCTCATTTAATAAATCATCTATTGTCTGCTTAACAGTTGTAATTTTATTTGCTAAAAAAGCATTACTCCCAGCAAATGCATAACCTTTATTGAAATTACCTTTAAAAGCACTATACAATGCACTAATAATACAATATGGACTTTTGGTATAATCACATGTTTTTATACAGTGGAATGGACATTTTTTGGGCATTTCAAGTCCCATTTTTACTCGATTTAAGAAATTAGATATAACGGCCCTACCTGGCATTCCAACAGGACTATTAATTATCTCTATATCCTCTTGGCGAGCATTCACATAACTCTCTTTGAATTTAATGGAAGCATCGCACTCTTGAGTAGTAACAAAACGAGTCCCCATCTGAACTGCTGAGGCTCCTAATTGTAAAAATCTCTTAATATCTTCACCTGTGTAAATCCCACCAGCTGCTATTATAGATATTTTTTTACCTACCTTATCTTCAACTCTCTTCATTCTCTCAACCAAATCAACTAGCAGATGTTCCAATGAAAAGTTGGAGTCATCTATTTGATTTAACTTATAACCCAAATGGCCTCCAGCCTTAGGCCCCTCTAATACAATAGCATCTGGTACGTAATTATAATTATCGTACCATTTATCACAAATAATATTTGCGGCCCTAGAAGAAGAGACAATAGGAACTAATTTTGTTGTATCTCCATCTTTAAGATATGAAGGCAAATCCATAGGTAGTCCTGCTCCAGAAAAAATTACATCGGCTTTAGATTCTATTGCAGTTTTTACCATATCTGCAAAATTTGTCATTGCCACCATGACATTAACACCAATTAGACCACTTTTCTCTTTTACCTTATCTTTAACTATCTCCTTTGCTTTTTTAATCTCTTCTTTTAATCCAATTATAGACGCCTCAAAGAAATCTTTAGACTCTTTTTTATAAAGTAATCCCAATCCTGCCGAAGAAATAACACCAACTCCACCTTCGTTCGCTACTGCAGACGCAAGGCCAGATAGTGATATACCAACACCCATTCCTCCTTGAACAATCGGAATAGGAATCTCTAAATTACCAATTTTAAAACTCATTCTTTTTTTTTGCAATATAATTACTATAATATTAAAAATAGTAACAGAGACATAAAATAATATTTTTTTATTAAAAATTCTTAATAACAAATAATTAAACAACTCTAATTTCTATACAAAGATTATTTTTTAGTATAATCTTCTTTGTTCGGAAGTGATATAAAAAAAGATGTGCCACTTCCTATTTTTGATTTAAAATGAATTGTCCCCCCAATTTTCTTAACTAAATCTTTACACATAATTAAACCCAAGCCTGTACCCTCTTCATCACAAGTACCTGGTGAACTGTATTTATACGAAGTGTCAAATATCTTATTTTGCCGATCTTCAGGTATACCTACTCCATAATCTTTTATCTCCAAAATCAAATACTTGTCATTTTCTGAACAATTAATTTCTATTTCTCCATTTATAAATGAGTACTTAACTGCATTATTGATAATATTTCTTAATAATGTAAATAGTATCTGCCTATCTGAATATATTTTTTCTCCAGAGATACTATCTCCTAAAAAAACCTTAACTCCCTTTTTATCAATCACAGAAAAATTAACAGACAACGCCTGATCTATAACATCGGATATAGAAATCTCCTGATAATCTATAATAATCTTATCTGATTGAGATTTTGCCCAATCAAGTAAATCTACTAAAAGTTTATACCCAGATTGAGCTTGCTTCTTTATAATTTGAGCATACTCATATGCCATATCATCATCATTACTAACCTCTAGATGATCTAATAATAAATCTGAAAAACCCAAAATACCAGTAAAGGGATTTTTAAGATCGTGCCCTATTATAGAGAAGAGCCTATTTTTTGCCATATTTAATTCAGACAGTTCACTCAAATACTGCTCATTGAGCTTAGCCAAATTATCTCTCTCTTTTAATGATTCAACCATTCTATTTATAGACCTAGAAAAATCTCCAGAAAAAGAGACCTTTTGATTATAATCACCCTCAGATATTCTCTGAATTTGCCAAGTTAAGTGCAAAAGATCTGAATGAAGTTGTTTATAATGATTAGCATAGGAGTTCCCTTTTGGGGGGTCCACATGTAGATCTCCTTTAGAAAGAGAGAGTATAAAAGAGTAGCTCCTTTTATAACTTAAAATTAAATTTAATAACGAGTTTTTAAAATCAATTAATAAATTATTATCTACAGATTTAACAAGTTCAACATTGTCATCACTTATCTCTTGTCCATTAGTGATTTTTTCAATAATTGGAGTAAGAGCAGAAAGGGTATCTAAAGAATTTAATATAACTTCATTCCTATTCATATTTAACTCTATTTGGGTGAAATTCTAAATCTACAGGTTCTATCCCCTGTAGACCAACAATCTATCTCTTTGACAACCATTTCTTTCTGAAAATATTCAGAAAAAATACCATCTATAAATCCCTCATCAAAATCACATACAGTATCTCCTGTAACTGGAAGGCCTGAGCAGTCAATATCCTCCGAAATGGTTAATACAAAATTTAAAGACGCTAAATCCATCTTTTCTAATTTTAAAACTCCAACTTTTAGATCTAGCAACATTGAGTGTAGTTTTGATATCAACAGAGATACATCTAATTCCTTAGACAACATAGCCTTAAAAAAAGAGACTCCAGCTACTTTACCAGAATCATATAGTATTTTTTTCATCTCTTGTTCTCCATACCTATCTGCAATAACTCTCTTTAAAGAGTAATGCATCAAACGATAAACTTCTACACTTATAAACCTACCCAAATTGGGACGTCCACTCTCAAGATCACCTAAGGAAGACCACTCAATAAACAACTCCTTTGTATCCATATTAATAATTATTAGTAATAGAGTATAACATTTAAATATAATCAATTTTCTGATATAACTAAATAAAAACTAAATTGGTCTAGGTTTTGCATTAGAAAATCATATCAATTTCAACTACAAATTAATAATATTATAAAACAACAAATAATGAAACTAAATTCAATTATTTCTAAAACGTTCTCTATAGCTATTTTCTCTATTCTATTATATTCATGCTCCAATTCAAAAATGGCAGATTACCATAATAGCAAGATCTCTTTGGATTGGGCGGGAGTCTATAAAGGAACAATTCCTGCGGCATCTTCTCCTGGAATAGATCTTACAATTATTATTGAAGATAGCAGCTATATTGCATATAGTAGTTATATAGATCGCGGAGACTCTATATATACCACAAATGGTAAAATCGAGTGGGATCAAAACGGGAGTGTTATAACACTACAAGATAACGATGATTTCTTTTATAAAGTAAAAGTTATTGAGAATCAAATTCAAATTTTAGACAGAGAAGGTAATGCAATTGATGGGGCACTACACGATTATTATATCTTAAATAAAGTTGACAGCATACTGTTTTCCAATAATCTATCTATAATTAGAGTCGGAGAGATAGAAATCCCAAATGAGAGTTTAGTAAAAGATCCATTTATATACTTTGATATTAAAAGGGGGATGTTTAGTGGTACTTCTGGCTGTAATAATTTTTTTGGAAGGTATAAAACTGGATACAACGGTGAATTAAAGTTAGATAATATAGCATCTACAAAAATGTTTTGCAATAATATGCACATAGAAGACTCTCTATTTAGCGCAATGACTAAAATTGAGAGATTTTTTGCCAATAATGACACTCTCAAATTCCTGGGCTCTCAAAATAAGGTATTATTTGAAGCAATAGTGAATACTAGCTCTTCTAAATAATTATACTATAAATAAACTAATCTATGTAAATAATTGTTCTTATAGAAAAACAGCCATTTCTATGAAAGCAATTATTACATTTCTTTTGATTTTTCTATCATTCTCAAGTGTGCTAGCTCAAAGAAACGATAGAAATCCTCATTACTTTAAAACAGATAAAAATATAGTTAAAGTAAATGCAACCTCTCCGATTATTGGCAACTATGCCTTTCAATATGAAAGAGTTCTAAATAAACGACTATCTGCCGCTGTTTCATATAGATTTATGCCAGAAAGCAATATTCCATTTAAGAGTAGATTAATTGATCTCTCTGACGACAAAGATGCTGCTACAGATGCAATAGAGAATACAAAATTATCTAATTACGCCTTCACTCCAGAACTTAGAATATACTTAGGTAAAAAAGGTTATGGTAAGGGATTCTACATTGCTCCATTTTTTAGGCATGCCAAATATAGCGCTTCACAATTTAGGATTAAGTACGATATAGAGTCCCCCGATCCAAACTACGTTTATTCGGGAACCTTAGATCTATCTGGAGACCTTACAGCAAATACATTTGGATTACTAATTGGAGCTCAATGGTTTTTAGGTAAAAGAGTTATTTTGGATTGGTGGATAATTGGCCCACATGCAGGATCTGGCAAAGGCAATCTAACAGGCATTTCAGATAGATTACTAACAGATTTAGAGCAGAGAGAGATCTATGATAAATTAGAAGATATTGAAATCCCTTTTGCCGATAAAACAGTTGAAGTTAATAGTAGGGGAGCAAATATGAAACTAGATGGGTTATGGGGAGGATTAAGAGCTGGATTATCTATAGGTGTTAAATTTTGATATTCAGCAATAATTTCTTATTTTTAAGAAAAGCTAAACTATCAATACTATGAAACTAATTCCTAAATCAGTTGCCGAAATGGTAGCAGTGGGTCTACTGCCATATCCAGTAAAATCTATTGAAGAACATAAAGGGGGACTTATAAATCATACCTTTAAAATTGTTACTAAAAATGATACTGATCCAAATTTCCTTCTTCAAAAAGTAAATAGTTATATTTTTAAAGATGTAGATTTGCTGCAAAGCAACATTAGAATTGTTACTGATTATATCAGAAATGAGCTAGATAAACAATCTTTGACAAATTTGAATAGAAGAGTGCTCTCTCCTGGTTGTATTTTATCGAATGGTGAGTGTAAATCATACTATTGGGATCATGATTGTGATTACTGGAGACTATATGAGTACATAGAAGATAGCAAATCATATAACGCTATTCCAAATAATGATATGGCCTTTAAAGGAGGAGTCACTTTGGCCTCTTTCCACAAAACACTATTAGATTTTCCAAAGGATAAATTGCCCGATATTATCCCAAATTTCCATAATCTAAAAAAGAGAATAGAGAGCCTTATGGTTAAAATTAAAGATGATAAATTTGGTAGAGTTACTAACGCAAAAAAAGAGATCGAGTTTATTAATGATAATATTGATGAGTATATAAAACTTTATGAAATTCTTACTTCACCCAATATCCCAAAAAGAGTAATCCATCAAGATCCAAAATTTAATAATATTCTTTTCGATCTAAATGACAACCCACTTTGTATGGTTGATTTAGATACTGTAATGGTTGGTCATTTATATTCAGATATAGGAGATGCAATTAGGACAGGGGCTAATAGCACGGTAGAAGACAATCCAGATCTTAATCAAACCAATTTCATATTCGAAACATATCAATCATATATAAACGGATATCTATCTATTGCAAAAGATTTCATAACTCTAAATGAGCTGCACTCAATATACATATCCCCACTAATTATGACATATGAACAATCAATAAGATTTTTATCTGATTATATTAATGGTGATAAATATTACAAGTACAAAACAGAGTATCCGGATCATAACCTAATTAGGGCTAAAAATCAAATTAGATTATTTGAACAAATGGTCTTAAATAGAGAAAAACTCAAAGACACTGTAATAAATTTTGACCCTTCATTTTTTTAAATCCCAATATTTGGGTATTTACATTGGGATCAGATATAACTAATTTTGTAAAAAAAATGAATAATTGCCTATTAAATATCAAAGTTGCAGAGGCTATCGAGAAAAATCCTAGAATAATATTAATTCTCGAACGCCTCTCAATTCCTCTTGGAGTAAAAGAGCATACATTTAGTTCTATTTGCAAAGCATATAATATTAACGAAAAGCTTCTTATATGCTTAATAAACATATCTGATAGCATCAGTCCCCAAATATTAGATGGATTGTCATTTAATGATATCAGAAAAATTATTGAGTATCTATCTATGACCCATGATTACTTTCAAAATGAAATGTTTCCAATAATTGACAGAGGTATTCTTGAACTTTTAAAAAATAATCCTCCAAAAGAGATTCTACTGTTAAGTCAATTTTATAAAGATTACTGCAATGAAGTCATTGAACATTTCAAATATGAAAATGAGGTAGCTTTTCCTTATATTCTAAGTTTGATTAACAATATTGAGAACCCCCAAGATACTTCAACACAAACAACAATTAAATACTGTGTTAATGACTATAAAAGTCATCATGACAATATTGAAGAAAAGTTAAATGACATGATGAGTCTTCTAATTAAGTTTATCCCTCCACAGATTAATTACAGAGTTAGGAGAAACATGATTTTTCATTTAAATGAATTAAAAAGAGACTTAAATAACCACTCAGTAATTGAGAATAATATTCTTATACCTATTGTTTCAAAAATAGAGGAGAACTAGGATGAGAGATCGCTTGACAAATATACTCATAGTAGAGAAATCTGACTTAATCTTTAAAGGGTTAGAACAGATTATTAACAACCGAATCTTAAAATGCATTGTTAAAAGAGATACCAATAATTTAATTAATGGATACTTTAATGGAGGAATTACCGAATGCTCTCTTTGCAAATACGACATTTTAATCATCAATCCTCAAGCAATAATTTCTGAATTAGACCATCCAAAAGTTAATGTATTTCTTTCTAATAGCAATATAATCGGTCTATTCTCATCTTTTGTTGATAGAAACTCAAGCCTATTATTTAATAACAACATCTACATAAATGACACAGAAGACCAAATAGTTGACATAATTAATAATGAGATCAATCAAATAGATAAAACAAACTCTAACCCCAAGAATACTATAGAAAATATAAATTTAGAGGAGCAATTATCAAAACGAGAGGTAGAGGTATTAAAACTATTGGTTAGAGGCTATACCGCAAAAGAGATTGCATCTAAACTATTTATAAGCACTCATACTGTTGTTACGCACAGAAAGAATATTAGCAAAAAACTTAATATAAAAAGCACTTCAGCAATGGCTATTTATGCAGTTACAGCAAAACTTGTTAATATAGACGACATACTTATATAGCCTATTTTAACTAGGAGCTTTAAAAAAAATAACCATAATTAGGAATTAAATAAACTATAGCAAAACCCTATATTTGTATATATGTAATGCCATAGATTAATATTACATAATAGTTTAGTTTGGTTATAAAGAGAGAACTAATTTGCAATTAATTCTCTCTTTTTTATATATTTGCAAATAACATATTTGCCCTAAATTAATGAAACCTAAAAAAACGAGACCAAAAAAGAAGTCCAACCTCACTTCCAGAAATCTCGTTAAGAAAAGACCAGATATTATCTATAGATATATGTGGCTAATTGATATTATATATCATTCAACAGAGGGGATTACTTTTGAAGAGATAAATCTTCAATGGATGAAAAATAGCATAAGTAACTCTCAAGCACTTCCACTGCGAACATTTCATAACTACAGAAATACAATAAAAGAGTTGTTTGGGCTAGATATATATTGCAATAGAAAAAATTCTTTTAAGTATAAAATTAATCAAGCTAATAAATTTGGAAGCGTAAAGAATAGATTAATTAATCTTTTTATGCTAAATTATTATATTTTAGAGAATCCTCTTTTAGAAGATAGAATAACAATCATTAATAACGACGATGGTCAAAAATGGATAAAGAGCATTATAGATATAATCTCCAAAGAAGCAATTATTCAAGTAATGATTAATAATAATGTTTTGTTAATCAAACCACATTCATTAGAGCAGGTCGACGGCAAATGGTATATGAGTTATTATCATAAAGAAGAACTCAATAATTTATTGAGAATTGAACTATCTAAAATTGATCATATAGAGATTAAAGAAAACTGGTAACTATTGAATAGTTACCAGCAATCAAAAATAATATAGAACTAACTCTACAACACAACTTTATAAACTCCATAATTAGGAGAGTCCTCTGGAACAGCAACTCTTTTTCTAATAATATTAGAATAAAATGCCGAAGATGGTTTACTCGGTAATGGAGGGAATGCCCCGTTTATTGAGTAATGAAGGCATGCTTTTAACCAATCATCAGACAATCCAAAGTCATGAAATAGATCATCTGGTCTATAGTGATCTGGAACTAGTCCATTGGCATAATCACCATATCCCTCACTATTTACTGTAAAAAATGATGTTGGTAAAAAGACAAAGGATGGATTATCATAGTTTCCCTCAGGATATGGCATTACATACATTCCATTAGGTTTTCCATAAGTTGTGCTTCCAACTTGGACAATATTCATTAATGGCTTTAATCCATTTAAAATAACCTCACTTGCAGATGCACTACCTCTAGTTGTCAATATATATATTCTTTCCAAATTAAGCGATTTTGAAGGATCTCTCTCTATTATAGTTTGTCCGTTTGCATCTAAACTTTTATATTTATTATTATGACTTCTTTTTGCCAGTATCTTTCCATGTGCAGACTCTTTTGCAATTAAATTAGCTAGAAGAGATGTAGCTCTAGAATCCCCTCCTCCATTGTACCTTAAATCCAAAATCAACTCCTTAATATTGGCATCTTTGAACATCTGTATCGCATCAGAAATATCATCTAACATTTGTGCTTTAAAAGAGAGATAGTTAAAATAACCAATATTATGAGAAAGACCTGGATAATCATTAGGAGTTATAACCATTTTCTTTAAATAAGACCTTGTATTTATCACTTGTGCCGATAAATCAAAAGAGACCTCTTTATTGTCATGATCTAAAAAAGTAAAGGCATTATTCTCTCTGGCAAAGACTGAATTAAATGTTCCATCGCTAATTAGTGAATTTACTGAGACTCCATTTAAGTGAGTCAATTTAAATCCTCGTTTTACCCCTTTTGTATCCATTGGAGAATTAGGGTGAACATATCTAACTCTCACACTATAATCATCGTAATAATCCACAGCTTGACCTAAACTTATTCCATAAGATTTTACAACACCAGTTTCTGAACTTAAATACTGCTCTCCAGTCATCATCCAAGACCATCTATCTTGCTTAACTAAAAGAGTATCAAAATAATCGAATATAGTTTTAACATTAGGGGCATAAATATTTCTAGGAACTTGATCATACCAATAATATATATCTGTCATTATCTCAAAGGTATATTTCTTTACAGCTGCTAAAGGATCTACTGGATCTGGATCAATAGTTGGTTTGTCATCTTTACTACAACTCAATATTGCTATACTTGATAGTATAAATAGAGTTAAGATAAATTTTAACAAATGTGGGGATTTTCTATTTTTCATATTAAAATTTTTAAAATTGTTAAACAAATTTAACTTTTATATGTTATAAACAAAAACATAAATCAATAATTTTAAAAAAGATACAAATGATAAATTTAGCTACCATAGAAAGAAAAAACATCTTTTCTGCAAAAGGCAACCCACTAACTCTACTTGGGAATCCTGTTAAAATAGGAGATCTCGCTCCAGAGATAATTGCTTCAAATACCTCTTTGCAAGATGTAAAATTATCGGAATTTCAAGGAAAAGTTGTTGTTTTAAGCATTTTCCCATCTATAGATACAGGCGTTTGCGCAAAACAAACTAGAGAATTTAATAAACGAGCAACTGAATTATCGGAAGATGTGGTAATTTTAACAATATCCAAAGATCTTCCATTTGCACTGGGTCGCTTCTGCGCAGCAGAGGGCATTAATAATATTCACACCTTATCTGATTATAAATTCTCAAAATTCGGATTAGAATATGGTTTTTTAATAAAAGAGAATCAATTACTTGCTAGAGGTGTTATTATTATAGATAAATCTGGGTATGTAAGGTATGTTGAGATTACAAAGGATATTCTAGATGAGCCCAATTATGATAATGCAATTTCTGCTGTAAAAGAGATTTTAGCATAGTTTTTGTGCTACTATATTATGTGTTGAATCGCAGAAGTGTCCTCAGACTTTTTGACAAAAAATGTGGAGTAAGTAATTAGGAGTCTGATTTACGGATTTTGTTAAAAAGAGGAGGCTGTCCAAAAGGGCAGCCTCTATTTTTTAATACTACTCCTTAGAATCTAGATCTAGCCCACCAGACCAGAGATACTTATTTGTCTCTTTAATAAGGACTTTAGAAAGGAGTAATAGAGCTATTAAATTGGGGATAGCCATTAGAGCATTCATACTATCAGCTATAGACCACACAAGAGAGAGATTAACAACCGATCCAATAAATACTGCGATTATCCATAGTATCCTATAGATAATTATAATTCTTTTCCCTCCAAGATACTCTACAGATTTTTCTCCATAATATGACCACCCAAGTATAGTAGAAAAAGCAAATGTTACTATTCCTACAGATAAAATTGTTGTCCCAATAAAAGGAATTTTAGAAAAAGCAGCTTTTGTTAGAGCTGCACCTTGAGTGTGATCTATATCGGGATGCGCAATAACCGAACTAACAAGAACTAACCCCGTAAGAGCACATACAACCACAGTATCCCAAAATGTCCCTGATGAGGAAACTAGTGCTTGTCGGACAGGATTTTTTGTTTGAGCTGCTGCTGCAACTATTGGTGCAGAACCAAGACCAGATTCATTAGAAAACAGGCCCCTTGCAATACCAAACCTTGCTGCCATCATTATTGTCGTGCCCACAAAACCTCCTCCAGCAGCTTTTGAAGAAAAGGCTGAATCAAAGATTAAAAGAATCGATTCATATAGATACTGAGAATTAATAATAAGGATATATATACATCCAGCAACATAAAAAATAGCCATAAATGGAACTAAAGCTCCACATACTCTAGCTATTCCTTTCACTCCAAAGAGAATAACTAGTCCAACTGCTATACTAGAGAAGATACCTGTTGTCATTGGAGTTATAGAGTATGTCTCATGGAGTAATAGAGCTATAGAATTTGATTGTACTGTATTACCGATACCAAAAGCAGCTATAGCAGTAAAAACACAAAATAATACTGCCATCCACTTCATTTTAAGCCCTTTTTCTAAAGCGTACATTGGGCCACCAAGCATAGTTCCATCAGATGTTTTTACTCTATATTTAATTGCTAATAAACCTTCTGAATATTTAGTAGCAATTCCAAATACACCTGTTATCCAACACCAAAAAACTGCACCAGGACCACCTAAAGAGACTGCAGTAGCAACTCCAATTATATTTCCCGTTCCAATTGTTGCAGCTAATGAAGTCGCAAGTGCTCCAAACTGAGAAACATCACCTTTACCAGTTTTATCTTTAGTAAAAGAGAGCTTAATTGCTGTAAAAATTTTTCTTTGAGGAAATTTAAGAATGATTGTTAGATACAGATGAGTTCCCAAAAGTAGCACAATCATGGGCCAACCCCATAATAAAGAACTGACCTGCTCAATTAAAGCAGAGAAGGATTCCATAATAAGTATTTAGTTTAGTTTTAAGTTATATCTTTGCAAAGATAAAAAAATATGAAACTTTATCAATAGATTATAGAATTGAAGAAGTATATATATATAGCTCTTGCATCATTTTTTGTTTTTTGTGGTGTCCTAGGTATTTTCTTGCCTCTTATTCCAACTACACCTTTTTTGTTATTAGCAACCATGTTGTATATGAAATCTTCCAAAAGAAGATTGCGCTGGCTATTATCTCATAAATATTTGGGCCCATACATTCACTCATATTTTTCTAAAGAAGGAATCCCTTTGAGATTAAAAATTAAGACAATATCTATGTTATGGATAACACTCTTAATATCGGCGTATTTTGTTAATGGCAAAAGTCATATATATATAATTCTATTTATAGTGGGCATAAGTGTTTCTACTCATATAATATTAAAAAAGACTAAAAAAAATAGCATATAATTCTACGTTAATTAATACATATATTTAATTAATATCTTGATTTGAGATAAATAGAAGAGCCTGTCTAAATATATTTAGACAGGCTCAATCACATTAAATTCAAATTAATTTAGAGTAGAATATTTTTTACCATAATCTAGCATTTGCTGTAGAAAATCAGTTGGATACTCAACTTTATAATCTATAATCTTATCTCCTTTTTTTACAGGAATAATATCTGGGTTAATAAAACCACCATATGGTTTTAACTCCAATGATGCATACCTCTCTAAAAGCTCTTTATGAAGATCATAATCAATATTTACTGCGTAAGTCTCTATTAAATCTCTTCCAGCATTATAGTCTCCTTCTGACTTAATTCTCTGTAATTCTTTTAGAAGTTCAGCAAAAAGAGTTCTTAATTTAGCATAGTCATTTATAACAAAATATGTCTTACCGTCTCTAACTCTCTTTTCAATTACATTATCATCTTTACCTTTTATATAACACCACTCTGAGATAAGTTTTCTTCCCCTCATATGAGCTTGGGTAACAGTTTTCCCTAGGTCTATTCTTACAAACTGTGTGAACAAACCATTTCTAATATAACTAATGTATGATGCTTTATATGCGTCTTCACTAGGCATTATTCCAAGCTCTACTAACTTTGGATCTGCCATATAATAAAGAGCAAATATATCTGCTCTAGCCTCTTCTAATGCAGAGCTATACTCTCTTAGCGCATTTGAAGATGTTCCTTCTAAAAGTTGACCAGAACCATGGCCTAAACACTCATGCAGATCGGTATGTATATTATTGGTAAGTGCTCCATATTTCTTTAACAGATCAATCTCTTTCTCATCCCAAGAAAATTCAGTGGTAAGACTTTTTGGAGACTCCTCAGCAGCTCCATTATATGCAGCACTAATATTACCTATTGTAACAGACTTAGAACCATACTCTTTTCTTATCCAATCTGCATTAGGGAGATTAATTCCTAATGGAGATGTTGGGTGACAATCACCTCCTAATTGGGCTACAGTAATAACTTTTGCAGAAACACCCTTTACCTCTTCTTTTTTAAATCTAGGATCAACTGGAGAATTATCTTCAAACCATTGTGCATTATCACTTATAATCTGAGTTCTCTTAGATGCCTCTATATCTTTGAAGTTTACAACAGCCTCCCAAGTAGCCTTCATTCCTAAAGGATCATTATATGTTTCTACAAAGCCGTTTATAAAATCTATTTGACTATCTACATCTTGTACCCACGCCACATTGTATTTATCCCAAATTCTTAAATCTCCCGTTTTATAATACTCTATTAAAAGAGAAATATACTCCCTTTGGGTATCATTCTCAGCTACTTTAGAAGCGTTTTCTAAATGATATATTATCTTCTCTATAGCTGGACCATATAGCCCACCAACCTTATATATCTCTTCAAAAACAACACCATCTCTTTTAACTAATTTTGAATTCAAACCATAAGATATTGGTCTTGAATCATTAGGATCTTCCATTTTAGAGTAGAAAGCCTCTGCCTCTGCTCTTGATACATTTTCATAAAAATTAACAGAACTTCCTAAAAGAAGATCACCCTTACCAGATATGTTTTTTCTTTGAGGATATAGTGTAGGGTCAAATAGTATCGGCAAGATATAATCTATCTCATCTTGCAAACCAACATTACTCATCAAAGAGGCAAAATAATCTTGGCTACATTCAGGAATAAATTTATCCTCTGCATAATGGTGATGAATACCATTACTAAAGAAGACTCTTTTAGCATATACTAAAAAATCTTGATAATCTTTAGAATCTCTATCACCATCATAATTTTCAATTATGTTCTCTAAAATTCTTCTAATTCTTAGAGCATATTTAAAATTTTGATCCCAAAAAATATCTCTACCAATATTGGCTGCTTCACTCAAATGATAGATATACTCTTTTTGATTAAAAGTCAACTCATCCCATCCTGGAATTTGATATCTAATAATCCTAATATCGGCAAACTCATCTGCCAAAAACTTAAATTTCTCCTCTTTTGGTGCAGAGGATTGACACGAGCTACCCAATAGCCCAACTGCCATAAACAAACACATAAACTTAAAGTACTTCATAAATGATTTATAAATTATTGAAATATAGATTTAATTCAAGTTCTCTCCCTCTAATGAACCATCCTGCATTGAAGAATCAACATCTCTATCCTTTGAAAAAAGCGAAGAGACCATAGAGAAAATAGTTTTTAACAAATTGATAAATGGTATAAGCACAGAAATACGAGTTATTACTAAAGAAAGAAGTCTTGTAATACTAATACTCTCCCTAAATTGAAGGTATTTAACATCAATCATTAGCTCTTTAGACTCTATCTCCTTCTCTAAGCCAATAATCTCCTCTCTTAATTGTCTATAGGATCTAATATGATTATATTTTCTTTTATTTGACATGACTAATTGTTAATCTTTATCTTCGTAAAAAACCTCAATCATCATCTTTACTATTGAGTCCAACAAGAAGATTTTTCTCTTGAAAAATAGAATAATAGCAAAAAGAAGAAAAATTGCAGCCGTTATTAATGATCCTAACGCTTTTGAACCAAGCATATCACCAATCCACCAACTGAATGAGGAGGATAGATATGCAATAGCAGCACCAATTAGCATTATAAAGATTATGGCATACAAGAGCCTAGAGAATAATTTAGATAAACTCTCAATTAGTTTTAACTTAATTGACTCTATTTTTAGATCTACATACTCTCTATAACTACTAATAAGATCTTCTGCCTTATCAATTGGTCCATTATTTTTATTCTCTTTCTCCATTAATTATAAAAATAGTTGTAGTAACAAAGATACATTTTTTTAACTAATTTTGCCCAATTTTAATTTTTCATATAAAATATCTCTTATTTTTTGATATAATGCAAGGATTTATCACAATTTCGCTTTTAATTGTTGCAAATGTATTTATGACATTTGCATGGTATGGACATTTAAAACTTCAACAAAAGGGATTAATTACAAATTGGCCTCTGTGGGGAATCATTCTTTTTTCATGGATGATTGCACTAATGGAGTACAGTTGTCAAATTCCCGCTAATAGAATAGGTTACTCTGGTAATGGAGGGCCATTTACGTTGGTACAACTAAAAGTAATTCAAGAGATTATCACATTAATGGTTTTCGCCGTTTTCACCACCCTATTGTTTAATAATGAAGCTCTTAAATGGAATCACATCGCAGCCTTTGCATGTTTAATTTTGGCAGCTTATTTTGTATTTATGAAATAAAACATAAATTAAAATGTTGGCATAAACAGAGTCGGGAGTAATAATAAAAACCCAATTATTATGAGCAAAACAATAAAAGGAAGTGCCAACTTAAACCATTTAACATATGGTACTTTTGCAATTGATAAAACTGCTATCAACACACCAGAAGTTGGTGTAATCATATTGGTAAAACCATCCCCAAATTGAAAAGCCAAAACAGTGGCCTGCCTTGAAACACCTATTAAATCTGAAAAAGGAGCCATTATGGGCATAGTTATAGCTGCTTTTGCACTTGCAGAAGGAATAACAATATTGATTACTGTTTGGATCAAATACATTGCACCTAAAGAACCGGCTCTACCTGTACTCTCCATTGCCGATGCCATTTTAAATAAAATAGTATCAACAATTCTTCCCTCC
>WPCG01050976.1_pt1 | contig 19418 bp, 20 predicted proteins | sample 5403311 | NCBI WGS metagenome assembly WPCG01 (sample SAMN12869467, study PRJNA574797) | sludge metagenome | isolation source: wastewater treatment of Control | place: China:Beijing | collected 2019-05-17 | reverse complement strand
TATGGAGATTGTAGATAATAAACAGGGTCATGAGCGCTTAGTTAACTTTAAAATAGATGAAGTGTTAATTACTCTCGAGAAAGCTGAAGAGATTGCTAAGTTAATTCTTAAAGTATTCTACGACGTTCAAAGGCGTAATAAACGCTTACCTAGAGATATGTCTAATTTAGTTTGGCACACTTCTAATCGTAAGACTGGAACTAATGGACAAGTTAGCATCACTAGTGCACGTCACGATTACAATGAAATTCTAGAGAAGATTAAACATAGTCTATTAAAAGAAAACTTCGGCATTCTGATTTTACAGAACGTATTAATCCTTTCTGATCAAAGATGTCGTATTTTCTTTAAGGAAGGTAACTAATGACTTTACAACCTGACAGTGAAGGTCGTTACACTAAGACTCTAAATATTAAAACGCTTGATGTTAAAACGGAAGGATCTAACTCATTATCAGAATTTGTTCAGACCTTTAAAGAATATTCCAAAACTAACAATCCTCAAGATGTAATCTATAAGACTATGGATCGGATTAATGAGGAAGTTGCTCGAATTGAAAAGACTAATGATATCTCTGAGAACGTAACTAGAATTAAAAGGGCTCTTTCCGGAGTGTCTGATATTCCAGAAGTTAAGACCCAGGCCTATTCTAACGCGACTGCCTTAGCTAATGCATTAACTACAATTGTACCACCTACCCCTAAAGCCATTTTCGAGACATGGGATCGCATTTCTAATAATCTCTATTATCCTAAAGGTGAGGGTGCCACTGGAGAAGCGGCTGCTTGGATTTGGAACGAGTCTTTAAACTCAATGCAGATTACTGTTAACTCGGATCCACATTTAGGTTTCGTTTCAGATGATACGGTTTTAAATTATCGACATGAAGCTACTATGCGTTCTACGGATGCCGATGATGATAACAATGGTCTAATTCTAGCATTTAACCGAAATGATACCTCTAATGATTATCTATACTTAGAAGTTAACCGAGGTACAGATCAAAACAGGCACAACGTATTAGTAGCTGTCATGTCTAATGGTACTACTAGGAATGTTATTCTCAACGTACCTACTGATAACGTTTGGTCTAACTGGAGCGGTGCTTATAAACGTGCTCTAGTGGAACGTAGAGGTGACTTCTTCCATATCCAAGTATCTAAATGGAATAATGTTAATTATGAGCCTGGTTTTGTTTTGAACTTCTCATTAACAGACGATCCAAGATTTGAACAATTCAGAGGACCTCGTAAATATGGATACTATAATCAGTCCCAAGCTTATTCTTTCTGGGAAGATATTAGATTCTATGATGGTTTCTTAAGAGATGTGATAATTGACATTAATTTAAATGAGGTTTATAAGTACAGATTAAACTCCGGTTGGAATAAATTAGTCGGGGTTAAGATTCAAGATATCTATGGTTCCCCTAGAGTCATTACCAATGCTGATGGTTCTGAACGTTACCGTTTAAACGACGATTACTCCATTGATATATTATAAAACAACATAACTCCCTTACCCTCACTCTCTCGGTCATGAGGAGTGAGGGTAAGGGATAATATATGATATTAGTCTTGAATTAATTCTAACATAGGCCGCCAACCTCTGATGGAATTAACATCCGAAGAAGCATAAGGAGATACGTAGGCAACGGAAGCGTTGCCACGACCGATGACCTGTGAAGTATTAGCAGGGTTTAGTTCCCTACTCCAACTATGACGACCATTCCCAGCCGTAATATTTAATCCATTGGTGGTATCATCTTGAGGGTAGTTAACCCAGTTATCTCCAATCTGTCCTTGCTTATGAAAAGTACTATTACTGACTTCAGCTGAGACATTATACATTAAATGAGTCCATTCTGAATGCATAGTGTAAGGTTGGTTATAACCCGAGACAACTGCTCCGGTATAACCGGCATCAATCCCTGAAAGTAGTCCTACGCGGTATTGTAAATCGCCTATAGTGATTACCTTAGAGCCATCCACTAGATTTAAATCTCTTAGATGGTTGTAACTGATAGAATGTCGGATGTTCTTTTTAGCTACAAAAAGAATTCTACCATCTAAATAAAACTTTAACCAAGGAGTAGTAAGGTTCTGAGCAGTCCCTTGAGTTACTCCTAACTGGGAAGTTAAATCCGACATAGTAATCAACTCAGTACCATCAACTTCTCCAAAGAATCCCTTACAATCCTCTTCAGTAAATCCTGTAAAGGTATGGGGTCCTGGACCAGTTTCCCCTACATCAAAAGATGGCATTGGACAGGAGTTTCCAGATAATAAATCAATTTGTAATACCGCTTTAATGATGTCGCCGTTCTTAACATAGATAGGTACACCTGTGCCAGCATACCATTCTAAATATTTACCTCTAGCACTAGTTTTTCCAAACTCCCCTATCTTAGCATCATTACGATAAATGAAACCAATATGATTTTCAGGTTCCGTAATATCAAACTGTAAATCTAGTAATACTGAGTTTTCAATCCCTAAATCAATCTCAGGTCCTAGTACTGCGTTATTATCATCAAGGTTAATAAAGTTAATATCTACAGCCATTTATTAATCCCTCACTTTTTAACACTAGGAGTAAAGATCTTAATTACTACAACTTGTGATTCATCACTAGTATTATGGATTTTAACAATACCATCAGCATTAATGGCAGTGGCGATTACAGCTTCAGAGTTAATAAACATATCATAAGTTTCAGAAGCAGAATCTTTATTCTTAACTAAAACTTCCGCTCTGGCACTCATGAGATGAAATAAAGCATGTTCTGAGAATTTAGTTTTAATATCATATTGTCTAGCTAGTCCAGCGGCCATAGTAACATTTTGTTCATAGAACAATGGAGTTCCCCCCATCTTAAGTTTCTCTTCAACCTTAGCTAGATAATCACTAACCGCTGTTATTAACTTATTCTTACTTTTAGACATTAGAGTCTCACCTTAAATAAACTGGGACATGGGATTGATTTATAGTTTCAGGTACCATGAAATGTTCTTTAGAGAAGGTTTCATTTAAAGGATCTGTCAATCCGTTAATGGAACGCATCATTAAAGTTTCTTCATCTGGTATATCTTTTAATTCCATATCATATTTAAAATCTTCAGTTGCAACAGTTTCTACCTGTTCTAAGGTATTCTGAATCCCTAACATAGCTGCTACCTGTTCTGCACTCCACTGTAAGATGTCATCGGAGCGAGTTGAGATATTAGGTATATCTCCAGTATCTAGAGTTACCTTATAAACCATTACACGGGAATCTTGACCTTTACGATAAGCACGGGCTACAGCTTGGTCTAGAATGTATTGTCTAAAAGGAGAGTTTAATAGAATGATAGTATCTGCCATTACTAATCTAACACCAGTACTCAAAGAAGCATAAGTGGCTAATAATGGATTAGCTTTAGGATCCTTCTCAAAATGAGCTACGGTACTCACCATCTCATTTTTATTTGCTCCATATACCGATAAAGGCTTTAAACCAATCTTCATCAGATGAGCTCCCGAGGCAGTTAAAGCTTCTACGAATGAAGTGAACATAATAGTTTTCTTAGTAGTAGACTCAATAATACCAACCCAGTCTACGTAAGGAGCCATATCCACATGACACTCTATTCGTTTACGACCTAACACGTTTCCTAAACATTCTCCTTGAATCTTTAAGTCAACATATTTAATAACAGACTTAACATCCCTGAACCTTTTAATGTGGGTTCTGGGAAGGGTGGGCTCTATGTTTCTTTTTTCGTAAAGGTTGGTAAATCTAATCTCGTCTTTAACGGCCCCATAGAAGCCAGGACAAGCGATTACCAATTTAAGGCACCTCATGTACTCCTTAAAGAGATCTCGCTCCCTAGAGCCTCGTAGGGCGTTAGAATGGATATTAATGACCTCTCTCCAGAAAGATTCATCTTCTGACTTACGTCTTTTGTAATATTCTAACCTTTCTTTAATATATTCCATCATTACATCTTTGATAGCATGTAATGTGTAATCTTTCCCATTAGGTATTTTAATGGGATGTTCATGGAGTAAAGGCTTCTCTAGGTCTAGTACAGATTTCTCAATGCGGTAACTTACCAATCCCATTCTAAACTTAATAATATCTAAACCCTTAGAAGCGGTATGGCCATACATGGCCCTAAAGGCCCTTTCCACGTTAATGGTGAACAAAGGGTCAACTACCCTAAGCATAGTGATCAATTCGACTCCCATGGCCTTTACAGGCGTTCCTGAGCTAAGAATATTATTATCACTGTTTAGTAATCTGACCAACTCTAAGTAAGTTTGAGTTCTTTGGGAATTAATATCATTTAGATTATGACATTCATCTACTATAGTAACTATCTCTTTATTCTGATAGTACTTAGGATTAGCTTTAAACTGCTCTAGGAGCTTTCCTAAGGCTTCATAGTGACATATGACGAATCTCTCTCCATTATATTCTTTAACGACTCTAGAACTCCATACAGACTGTTTGATTCGATACATCTCATCGATGGAAGGAATCCATACTAACTCTAGGGTTTCTTTAGGAACTATAATGACTATTAACTCCCCAGCTAACATTTCAGCTAAGGCAGTTCCCATGAAAGTATTATGAGTTACAATAAAGTCATCAGTAATGTAAAGGTGATCTGGATGCTCAATGGAGATACATTGACATTCTAAAGTTTCTAAATTATCAATAGAAACTATTTCCAATTGTTCATTGGACTTAGGGATTACAATGTCAACATCTTGATTATTCTGTATTGCAAAGTAACCTAAAGATCTAACTATGTAAGTAATGCCTCTAGCAAGCTCTGTAGTGCGACAGGTGAGGTTTAATTCAGAACTGGTAGTAGTATACCCCTGACTGAAGCTAAAACCCTGTAAAAGCATTCTACGCTGTCTGGTAGATCCATTTAGATATGCTTCAGGTATAGTCTCAGTTAAACGGTTTAAATCTCTTCCAAATTGAAAAGGATCTAAAGGTACTAGATTATCATTAGTCTGTTCTGATTGACAGTATGGAATGGTTACTGTAATCTCATTAGTTAGTAGCTCTTTAATCTTTAATGTATCTAGTACTTCAGTTAATCCATTATAACTAACTTGCCATAAATGTTCAGTACAGACTTTAGTCTTACGCCCATCTGCAAAGGTTACGGTAAAAACCTCTTTAATTCCCTGTGGATAAACTCCATTAACTTTAGTAGTAGTTCCATCCCAGGCGATTACGGAATCTCCGACCTGGATATCCCCCATCCGTCGCCATCCGCCTGGTACTTTAATCATTGAATCTAATGGTTGAGCTTTTCCGGTACCAGTAGCCGCATCCATTAAATCTCCTTTAAGGTTATAACGATTTAATCTTAAGTCGTAATCCTTAAAGTATGCCATCTGGTAGTCTTCTGGAGTGAAGGTCATATTCTTTAATCTGTTAAAGTCTAATCTTCCTTTTAAACCTTCACGATCCACATCCCGTAACCATGTATCGGTATACATCTTAGATTTTAATTCATTAATCATCTTAACACTAGTAAATCTATTCCGATACTGACTAATGCCATCTAAGAGATATGTAAACTCTGGAGCAAAGAACTTATAAAATGATAATCGTCTTCGTGACATACTAGTAAAGAAGTTCTTTGTAATACGAGTAGTCTTCCAATGTTTATTAATATCTCTTACGATACTATTTCCATCTACCCCGTCGACGATAATCTCGTCGCCGCGTTCCTCTACGGTTAATCCTCTAAATAAACTTCTTAAACCAAACATCAATTTATTCCTTTTATTCAATAAGCTATTAAATACATTGTAAGATTGTTATTTATAGTCTTATTTGAAGAGACTATGTTTTATTAACTTTAACTTTTATATGCAATATTTTGAGAGTCTCTTCAAAGGGAAGGAAGAAGGGACGATTATTCTTAGAGCGAAGCGAGAAGAATAATCAGGGTAGATGGATGGGATACCAAGATGAATCTATGGAGTCGGCGAAGCAATGACGGAATAGATTAACATTAGAATAGCGATAGCGTGTGTATCCCCAGTATCGTATCGTATCTCACACCATTATGTATCAGAGTAATTTAACCCCTGAATAAAGATACGATACTAATATATAGTAAATAGTAAGAATTAGTAAATAGTAGCTATAGGCAGAGCCTCAAAAGCTCTGCTGCTACTGATATATAAGAATAAAGCTTTTAAATAAAAAGAGAATTGGATTCGAATAGAATACAATTATCTATTATATAGCGATAGCTAAACTATAAAGAAAATCTTTCGAAAATGAAATTTGAGAAAGGCCATTCTATTTCTGAAGGAAATAGGATCGGCGATATAGAAGCATAAGCTTCGAAATTATAAAGTTTAATCGCGTATAGGAAACCCTAAAAGGTTTCCCTAAGCTGAGAGATAATGATTAGAGTAATCTTTAGATTACAAAATAATAAGAACTATAATAGCTAACGCTTCTAAACAAAACTCCTAAGCTTATAATCCTAAAAAGGATTATAAAGCCTAATATAGACGGTAGTCTAAAAAAGTTAATAAAATATACTAAATAGACCCCTCCCAAAAAGGAGGGGCTTTATACCGTATTATAGCTGTAATCTAAAGATTACTAATATTCATTATACTTTAGCCTACATAATAGCTTTAGCTATAGATTACATTAGAATATTTAACCTAAGGGGGAACCTTCTCATTAGAGAGGGTTTCCTCTAGGGTTTATTTATGGGATTAAACTATTAATAAATCTACATTACTAATATGACTTTATAAACCTTATAATGTCCCTTAAAGGACATTTAATTATTTGCTTAAAGGAAAAAATGTAATGATTAGTTTCAACAGAAAAGATTATGTAGACATTAATGAATACTGCCTAGCTCAAGAAAAATACCGAGTAGAGTTCGGATGGCATATCTTCTTGGAATCTCAAGCCAAGGCCATTGCGGAGGCTTACAAGGGATTAAAATTCATTGAGGTATACGCTGGTACTGGTTACGTGGCAAAACTCATTACAGAGCAAATGGGAAACTCTAACGGGTCATACCTAGCTTATGATAATAACGGTGTAATTAACGACTGGGGTTACGTTAAGAAACATTACGATGTAATCAATGAAGACGTCCTAGAGTTGGATATAACGCAGGCCGACGTTATTGTAATGTGTTGGCCTGCTTATGCTGAAATGGATGCTTTGACAGTAGTAAAGAATATGCGGATAGGTCAGGTACTATTGTATCAGGGAGAAGGATATGGAGGTTGTACTGGTTGTGATGAGTTTCATGAATATCTGGAAAGTAACTTCCATGAAGCTAATCCAGAACTTTTAAACACTCTGAACGATTTACATGTAACCTGGGATGGCCTTCATGATAGATGGTTTATTTATAAGAAGGATAAAGAATGAAAAGATTAGTAGACTTAATAACTGAAAATGAAGAAATAGTTGTCTTATTTCAGAACCGTGTGCTTAGTTGAGCATTTACGATATACAGTGGAAGGATTAACCCGTGATGAATTCATCCGATTCATTACTCGTTTAGGTGATTCTCCGGTTCAAGACGATTTACACGCTGCGGTAAGAGAGTTCTTGTTAGAGGAGTACATTAGAGTGGAAAAATGGTTAATGACATCTAGTCAGTTAGATGGGAAAGAGAAAGAGTTATTTGAAGCGTTCAGAGGGCGTCCTAAGGCTTTTCTAGATACACAGGCACGGCTAATGCAGGATGGTGCTGTGATTATACACTCTGCTGGCATGGTCTTCAGTGCAATAGCCTGCGACGTCACTGGGGACGATAGTAAAGCTTGGTATAACTTCTTTTTCTCATGCATGAAAAATTACAGTCCAACCAGATATCTATTTAAAACAGAAGAAGAGTTAATAGATTATCTGAAGAATATGCAATTTGGAGAAAACATTTCTGATTTGATGAGTTCTAAATTAAACCTGAGTCGTAAACTTTGTAGTGACTTCCTCAGTAACAATGATTCTTTTCTTGACATGAATGATAAATCGGAATGGGATAAGTGTTTGACTTACATCGAAGCTGGGGAATTTAAAAAGATCGTTACAACCAGAGGTTTCTTACAGGAGATTAAAGGTTTAAACATTAGTGCTAAACATATCCAAAAGAATCGTAGACTGGATCTTCTGAGTAAGATCGTAGAAATGGGGAATAATCTAGACTTCTCCAGAGTACCTGAACGGGAATTTACATTTGAAGACCTGATTACTATGGGCATTACCCATGATCAAATAAAATTGTACTTCCATGAGAACATCTTTGAAGGTATGAGCTCTAGAGAGTTTAATAGATTCATTCAATCTTTAAGTGGAAGAACTTTAGACTGCATGGCACGTCGAAGTTTAGAGACAATTCTCATACTTTTACGGAAGTTTATAGAAAAGGAAATGGTAGAAGAGGAGGGTAAACATGAGAACTAGACCTGAAATGGACTGGGTAGATATTAGTTATAGAATAATAACTGAAGGGAAACCTAGCGATCGTGATCTATATGAACTAATGGTAAGTGAAAGAACTATTAGGAATTTAGAAGATCACTTTAATGCTCTTAACTTAGACTTAATTAAAAAGCAAGAATTATGGAAATCTAAACTACCTTTCATTTATGAGTTGGGAGTTATCACCAAAGATGATGTGTCTGAAACATATCAATACATACGAAAACATTATCAACTAAATGCAGATTCAGAAATAACTAGCGGTGAAGAATTCTTAAGGAGTCTGAGTTTAACATTATTCCAAAGAATGACAGGAGCAGAAAGGATCTTAATACGTAGATGGGTACTTTCCACCGTATTCCTTTACCTCACTACATGTTATAAATTACTATTAAAACATCCCAGTTTATTCAACTATGATAGTGTTTACGTTGGTTTATTAGCTTTTAATGAAGCTAATGGAGTTAACTGGTCAATAGAACTCTATCGTAAACATGTTGATTACCGATTGGAAATCTATCAAGGACTATTTGAGTACATAGATGTTGATATGTTAGAAAAGGTAGATAAGCCTATTCTAAAATTAACCATTAAAGAAATGATTCATGTTGGAGTTACACATGATGTTATTAGAGAGTTCCGTAAAGACCTATTTGAAGGATTAACTCGGAATGAATTTAATGAACTCATCCGTGACTTAAAAGATAATTCATTCCACCTTGAGATAATGGAACTTAGAATTAGAAATAGGTTAGTAGACTTTTTAAGAAGGAGGGAATGTAAATATGAACTCTCAACCTGAAATTAAAAATGGCATTAAACCATTTATTGATTATGAACATCGTCCTTGTTGGGATGAATTAAGACAAGGAGGTGCCGTATTAGAGTTAACAGCGTATATATTAGAAAAGAATAAGACTAGAAACAAATCAACTGGAGTTGCGGCTGATTTAGCCGTTGCTTTGATTAGAAAAAGTCTTCCGATAAGTTTTAAATTCTTCCCTGAAGTTATTAAACGGTCTACAGAAGAGGAATTACAGGAAATTATCGAGAATGTGAATCTATCTCCGAATGTCAACCTAACTGAGCAACTCATGGTAGCAACAGCTGGTCACTATGGTATCAAGGGTAAGCAAAGATCAATTGATTTCTTTACTTGGGTTGATTTATCTAGTGTTTCAGGTTATCAATTCCTATCTAAGTTAAGACAAAATCCAAAGTCTTTTAAAATAGAAACGTTATGGCAATTTAATAATTTAATTCATGGACTTAATATAGGACCTAATTTGGGATATAAATTGTCTAAACATGAATTATACTGTCTTAATCGGTTTCCCCATTTAGACTTCTCATACTTAGAAGATTATAAGTTTCCAGAACCTTTCCTTTTTAACATGGAAATGTTTATTAAAGCGGGAGGGACTCATGAGTGTATTATAAATAAAACAAAAAACATCCTACGAGGGTTAACCAGAAGGGAGTACTTTGAATTCTGGGATAGTGAACTTAAATTTCTTCCTTTTCTATGTATATATGAATATGACGTTAAAAACCTGTTAAAGGAATATTTATTCGATAAACTGCGGGGGGAGGTTAGAATATGTGTGAACGTAGAGAAAAACTTAGGCGTTTGATAGAACTGTATGCTGATATGGGGGAATGTGAAAACTTTAATGTACTTGACTTAAGTGAATTTATATTAACCGCACATCTATTTATGAATAGAGCGCCAATCTTCAAAGGTTTATATGAGGACATTGAGACTTTAATAACCTTTGTTGAATTCATCATAGATCATAGAGTGCGTTACTGTACCTCTCATTTACTATATCAATACAGTCTAGAGGCATTAGGGATTAATATTGCTTTGAATCCTGAGAAAGCATTATGTCATATAGAACATTCCGAAACTGCACTAGCTAGGTTAAAACAGTACATTGCCGATAATGCTACTCGTAAGGACTATGAGTATAGAGCGCATGAGATTTTTAATGTAGTTAATGGCTTTAAATTACCCGAGTGGTTTTTTCATCGGAATGGGAATATAACACTGCAATTTTTCGGTCCCTTATTGAAACATTTAGATCCTTTGAGGTTAGGTGAGGATCGGGTACTTAGGGTAAAGGATTTAATCTCTGCAGGAGTCACTCATAGACATATCATATTTGAGAGTGGTTTGAGTTCCATATTTGAGGGATTAACCGTTAAAGAAGGGAATGAATTCATAGAAGAGTTCTTATCTGATAATATCTTAAATCACATAAGTATCTTTTTGCTTAGAAATGATTTGTTGACTTTTTTAAGAAAAGAAAATGTGGAAGATGGGAATGAATGTATGAGAGAAAGATAGTTTCAGATATTGATTATCTTTAAATGAAAATAGGATAAGCGAAGAAGGTGAAAGTGATGAGAGAATTAATTGTTTTAAAAGACGGTAAGTTAGACTTGTTGGAAATTATTAAAAACATCCAACCTGAAAACCGCCAGTTGAATAGTTTTTCTAATCAACCAGATAACTTAAATGAATTTACTACTGAGTTGATTAAATGTATTGAGAGACTAGATTGGTATCCTGAACTTTATAAGGAATGTGGACCTAAGTGTCTGATCCATAATAAAATTCATCTAATGACTTTATTGGAAGGACTCCGTATTTTTAAATCTACATCTTGGAACAGCACATGGATTGAACTTATGATGGGTTGGTTAACTGAAAGTGGAAGACTTGAAGAGATACTAAAAGATCTCCTAAAAAAGGAAGTCGATAAGTATCATGAAATGCCGTTATTGTCGCTAGAAGCTTCACAGCACTTCTTTGATATGTTAAATGAATATAATAACCCACCAGTAACTTTATTCATTAAAGGGGATATGGTTAGATTTGAAGATACTGACTGGTCCACCATTAAACAATTTCTAGAGTCAGGTAAATTTGAATCTGCGGAGGAAGTGTATAAAGCGTTCACTGGTAAGGAATATAATAGTCTGGCAAGAGAGGAATTGAGTGGTCAGGGTCTCAGAGCTGCTACTCATTTAATACCTTACATGGATTGTAGTAATTTAACCCAACGGGATTATGATATATTCTCCATTAACACATTAAAGAAGGCGGGAATTAATGATAGTAGGATTTATGGTCTCGTAGATAAGATCTATGAGATGACTGAAAAAGAATATAGGGATATCTATGATAAGATTGTAGATATTCCAATTTACCGATTAACACATAATCGCATCAAGAAAATAATGGAGGGAGTGGAGTGATGGAAAATATATCCTGGATCTTAGTTACTATGGGCGTATCCCTTTTACTATGTTCTATTCTAGTGCATAAAATAGGATTGTTAAAAATTGACGTGATATATTTGAGGAAAGATTTCGAAAGAAAACTTAAAATCCAAGATACTTTACATCAGGGTCTACAAGGTGAGGTAATTGAATTCAAAGTGAGAGAACAAGCTTTGAATAAACAGTTCTACGGGTTCCTGAAATCCATTGAAGATCGATTCGATGATCCTGTGGAAGATGTAGATTTCCATGCTCTATTAGAGACCCTGAAAAAGGAGACTTTGTAATGGTTCCAGGCCCATTGAACATATGTTCAAGGGGAAGTTTTAGACTATCAACCATCTAGATCCTCTACTGATAGCTATTCTGATAGTTCAGATTCGAGTTCTAGTAGCTCTTCTGATTCTGGATCTAGCAGTTCAAGCTGATACTATAATACCTTTCAAAACTAAATTACTGTCATGTAACAAGGTTAGGACTTAATCCTAATTTATAATTAACAAGAGGAGTTTCAAAAGTGGATGTAAATATTGATGTTTTCATTGAAGAGTTAAGTGAACACAACGCACTTAATTATAAGTGGATCATTCGCAATCGTCATAAATTGGCAGGAACCACTAAAGTTAGATTACCCTCAGGGGAACGTGTCGAGTGGCATATACATACCATGTGTCGCTATGTCAACAAGGAAGTTTTGAAAGGGAATGAGCATATCGCTTTCGGTACAGTATGGCGTGCAGTACTGCCTAAGATCATCGAAGACATTGAGGCGTTTATGAAAGATAAGGTAGACTTTCAGTCACTCCCAATGCTCCCTAATACTCCTGAGTTTAAGGAAGTAAAATGGATTGAGAATAGTTGCGAATTGAAAATCGAAGGACGTACCATGAATCACTGTGTCGGTAGTTACATCCTGGCTTGTCGTGAGGGTCGTAGTCACATCTTCCATGTGGATGACGGCACTACATTAGGCTGTACAGTGGAACTCATCGGTGATTATAAGAAGGGTTTCCAGGTGAATCAGTCGTATGGTCACTCTAATAATCATTCCGAGAAAGGAAAGACCATTATGGAAGAGTATCTTAAACATATTGACTTGGAGCAACTGGCCAAGCATGATCAATATTAACATCCGTTAAATAAACCCCCCCCCTCTCCCGGAGTCCAATTAAGGGCTCTAGGAGGGGGAGAGTTATATCGTTTTTTTTTTAGTACCCAAGGCTTTAATGCTATAAATACAAGAGGGGGTATTAATCATGTCAGAGCTAAGAGCTTGGAATAAACATTACGAAACTCCGGAAGGGGAGTTCGTATATATCGGCAGACCCTCTAAATGGGGTAATCCCTTTAGTCATCTGGAGAATACCAAAGCTGAGTTTAAAGTTGAAACCCGAGAAGCTGCCGTCGAGGCTTATCGTAAATGGTTAATATCCCAGCCTGAGTTAGTTCAGTTAGCCAGAGAAGAGCTTAAAGGATTACCTTTGTTATGCTGGTGTCATCCTGCCCCCTGCCATGGAAATGTATTAATTGAGATTGCTAATATGGAAGTTAAAGTTAAGAACGATTATTTCGCTTTAGTGGGATCCCGTGAAGGACATTATGAGGATGACCTTAAAGTAATCAAAGAGGCTGGAAGGTTAATCGCCGATGCCGGTTTTGGAATTAGTTCGGGAGACGCCATTGGAACCGATCGAATATTTCATGAAGGTTGTATGGAATCTAGTAATTATCATAATTTAAACCATAGAATCTACGTGGTTGACTTTAATGGCAACCGTGGTAATCGTGCGGACTTTTATGGACATTTCATAGATGCTTCTAAACTTGAAATGCGAGATGAAGCCATTAAAGTAGCACAGTCAGTAGTTCCCCATTTTAACTATATTAAACCTTATGCTCAGGATTTACAAACTCGCAATGTTTATCAAGTCCTAGGTTCGGATTTACAAACTCCAGTTAAAGCTTTAATATACTGGGCTCCTCCTAAAGGTAATTTAGACGATGAAGTAGTTAAAGGTGGAACTAATACTGCTTTACAAGTAGCTAAACTACATAATATCCCATACCGTTTAAATTTAGCAATAGGATCTGCAGAAGAGAATATAAATACTTTAAAGACAATCCTAAAATTCCTTAGAGATGGACTGTCTGAGATTAAAGTAAAGCGTTGTTATGGCGGTGATTGTACTTTAGATTTAACCTGTGATCCTAAGCTGGGGTTAGATGATATGAAAACCCCCCTAGAATATAATAAGTGGTTGGAAAAATCAGAAGAATTATTTAAGTACACTTGGTTAGATTTATTAATGCAGGCCGAGATTAAAATAAATTCTGGAACTAATGATTGGGCCTATGATTGCTTTATAGCCCAGTTAGAATTTGTAGCCTATAAGTACGGTAAAACTATAACTAATTTAGGCTTAACTGAAGAGTCCGGAACCGGAGAAGAATTTTGGACAATATGATAAATGTGAAGTATTACTTAATAAAAGTTTTAAGAACGACTATGGGACCACTATTGATGAAATGTTCAATGGTAATCAAGTTAAATATAGCGGGGGATTAATAAAATGGAAACTATATTGACTGTAATGTCTTTCATGGGCGGGATGATAATTGGTGCTACATTAGTACTTGTAGCTGTCGTCTTTTTAATAAATGTAAAAAATGACTTTAACAACTCCCATGCACGTCTAATCCCCAAAGCTAAGCCTACTAAGGTTAGAAAAGTCGAGATTTATAAGACAGTAGCTAAGAGTCTAAAAAAGCAAAAATTATTTTGGGTTTTAAAGTTTAAAGTCAATGATGGCCGACCTCTAAATGTGCCAGTGGCTACAATAGGCGAGGATTTCTTCTATGTCCGAAGTGATGAAGCTGGCGTGGTTTATCAAGACCTAGTCACAGATCTAAGAAGACGTGGTTATGAAGTTGACATTGATGTAAATGGCAAGGGGGATGTTACCAGAGACGGACCTTTCACAGATGATATTAACATGATTAATGAAGTCAAAACTATCACTCTAACTGTAAAGGTGAAATGATGAATGAGTTAATTTTATTGATTCTCTTTGTGGGTTTCCCAGTCCTTAACTTACTGTTGTTGATAAATACTATTCGTAAATATCAAGGGAAAGAGGACTGGTTCAAAACTGACTCAGGCTTTATTCCCGAAGCTCATGATCATGAGAAGGTAATAAAGCATAAGCCTCGTAAGCGAGAAATTTATAAGAAGATAGGGGAGATTTTAAGAGATAAGCGCAAGGAGTGGCGCATTCTTTTCCGAGTGCAAGATAAGCCTGAACACTTACGCAACTTTGATCCGTGGGTTTTAAATATTGTAAAGGAAGAACTGACTCTACTAAATGGTCTACGTAAAGACCTAGAGCGTAAAGGATATGAAACTGCGATAGATGTAAACGAACAAACCACGATGTTAGTAATAACTAACCCGAAAGATTAAGGATTACTTTAATGTAGCATAATGCTGTTAAGGTTCACTAACCTGTAATATCATATAGGAAGAGAAATTAATTATCGAGTCGTGTTGATGGTTTATAAAACTTCCTAAAGTTCTTTAAAAATTGGCTTTATCAGAGTCCTCTTGAAAATGACTCTTTAATCTACGTGAAAGTACTTCTACTGTCACTGCAAGATATGCAATAAAACATAGAACATATCCGACTCCTTTCGGGGAGTCGGTTTATGCCGTCTTTTAGCCAAAGCTTTAATTTATAAATTAAGGAACAATGTCATATTCCACTCTTAGATATTAAGAGAATACTATTACAGCAAGATGGCATGATGCGTTAGAAAGTATTTAATGACTATATAACTGTTATGAATCTAATCATAAGGAATATAGCCATGAATGATATTATTATCAATGACGTAAACTATGGTGAGCTTGTTAAGGTAGGTAATGCCTACCTCGACCGTTTTTATGCGGATAAATTGGGCCTCGACTTCTGTGAGGCTACCGACGCTCACCAGATCATCACTGATATGTACCTATCGTGTGACTTGGGTCATGGTCAGGTACATGTCTTCCTTCTTAATAAGGAAGACTTCGCTGAACAAGCGAAGTTATTCAGTCTCTTGGATAAAGTAGACCGTGTTGTGATTCAAAGTTGCGCGCGCAACTTAGTCACTTTCCAAAACGGCGTACAAGTGGGCGAGGTAAGAACCTTGGACCACTTCTATACCGGCATCTCTAAAGAGCTTTTGGAATTAACTGACTTCACTTAGGCCTACATAAACCCCTCCCTTAACTGGGAGGGGAATATGTTGTACTACTTCTTTTTTTTTACAATGAGGATTTTTAAAATGTGGAAACCCGTAAAGGTCCCTAATCTTAAATACAAATATGAAGTTTCTAAAACTGGTAAGGTTAGACGAGTTGCAGGGGTAGAAAAGAAAACTACTGAGAATGGAACTAAATACGAATCTAAAGTAGAAGGTAGGGAATTAACTCCAGCTAGTAATGGGTTAGGATACATGCAGGTTAAGTTAACTACTAAAGATAATGGATATAAGAACTTCTATGTTCACCTATTAGTGCTAGATGCTTTTAAACCTACTACTCGTACAGATGTAGAAGCTAGTCATAAAGATGATGATCGTTCCAATAATAATTTAAGTAACTTAGAGTGGAAAACTCCTTCTGAGAACCAAACTAAGATGGCTAAGAAGAATCCACACATAGTTAACAACTTAAGAAAATGAATAAACATAATCTCCCTTACCCCACTCCCCATAACCGAGGGGTAGGGTAAGGGGGACTATGTTATAAAATATTTTAGTAGCTGAGGCCAAAACATTTACAGTTTTGGACTAATCCCAACTACGTTACTTTATTATGAGTTATATAGACTTTATTGAACAGGTTAACGGGTAACCAGTTCAAGGCGAGGACGCCAACCGTAGAACGAAAGCGCATACGACGAAGGGCTCGGAGACACGGTGGCAACAGAATTGCCACGAAGGACGGCCTGAGCTGAGTTAGTTGGATTTAGCTCTCTAGACCAACTGTAACGCCCATTACCTACACTGATATTTAACCCATTAGTGGAATCATCTTGGGGATATTCTACCCAATTCTCCCCAACTTGTCCCTGTTTCCACCGATTAGAAGCGATTCCCTCATCAGAAGCTACATTATACATTAAACGAGTCCACTCTGACCGCATGGTCCAGGGAAGGTTATAACCATCAATTACAGTTCCACTATAGTCATCATCTATCCCTCCCAATAATCCTACTCGATATTGTAATCCATTGATGGTTATGATTTTGGAACCATCTACAATGTCTTTATCTATTAGATGGTCGTAACTAATGGAGTGTCGGATGTTTTTCTTGGCAACGTATAAAATTCTACCATCTAAGTAAAACTTAAGCCAAGGCGTATCCAGGTTCTGAGCCGTACCTTGAGTAACTCCCAATTGTGAGGTTAAGTCGGACATAATGATCAGCTCACTACCCGTAACCTCTCCGAAGAAGCCTTTGTCATCTTCTTCTGTGTATGTCATACATTGGGGGCCTGGGCCAGTGTAGAAATCAGGGCACCATTCTATGTTCCCCCCCCCCCATACCTAAATATAACAAATGTTCTTGCATTATAATTACTCCTGTTAAAATCTAAAAGATTGAAAGTCTTTTAAAACTATATTACTCATGTGCTACATTAAGTAGTGAACTTAAAAGTTAAAAAAGGAAACCCAATATGACACTAGTTGCTTTTGACGAAGACCGAATGTATTCAGATGAAGTACAAACACATATCTTTAATGATGGTGAGTTTAAAGTAAAGGTGCCTAATACTGGTATAAATAAGATTGAAGTTATCACCAGTAAACACGGTTTTAAATTATACTTATTTATGGTAGGTAAATGTTTCAATGCTAGTTCATTGATAAGATGGTTACGTTCTCCATTCCTGGAGGAACTAGGGAGTGATGAATTCCAGAACCTCTTAGTTAATTTTTGGTCCGATCGAGCCTTACGTGATGTCGGAAATACCAGTAGTGAGATTATTAACTTTATCCTAATTCCAGATTTAAATCTCTGTTACCGATTAACAGTAGATGACCATAAGGATAGTAAAGGTCAACTGAATGTTTTCCGTGTAAATGAAATGGGTAACTACGCTTTAGAGGGGCTAGATAAATTCACTGCTAACATGGTGTCCATGTTGAGTAATTTAGGTAGAGGAAATGAATTCACTCCTAAGGAGCGTTTCGCCATGAATTGTCTAATTGAGTTTGAAGATTTAGGGGAAACTTATTCTGAATTGGAATACAAATCAGGTGAAGTGAAAACTGGACTATGTACCAAAGCTTTAATTAAAGAAGTCATCCCATCCTTAATGAAAAGGTCTCCAATGATCAAAGATTTACTTTCAGAGAAGTATAAGCAATTGGATGAACTTAAGTTAAAGTCTCCAGAAGTAACTAAAATTACTGAAAGTAGTAATGTAATAGGGAACGATTAGATTCCCTCCGTCAAAAATATAGTTTAACTCCGTGCCTCACGCAGATATTGGTTTGTCTGCCCTCGGCTCATAACCGAGTCTCGAAAGAGCGTTAAGGGTTTGATTCCCTTGGGGCACACCATTTTTATTATAGCAAAAGGAAGACATCAATGTCGCAAAATAACGTAACAACCATCGCCCGTGCATTAGTTAGTTTGAAACATCGGAACGAAAAGTTCACTGATCATGTTGACGGTCAGGTTACCGCTACTGTTGCTAAGAAAGGTATTGTGACCCGTAACGGAATGCCAGTTAAAGAATACCGCGATCTATTGGAAAATTATAAAACTTCAATCATGGATCAACTAGATCAAGAATTTATTGTACGTAAAGCTATTGCAGAATCTAACGCTAAAACTATAATTAAGTTTGGCGTAAAGGAAATTTCTATTGCAGATGCCTTACTGTTCAAGCAACATATCATTCCGAAGTATAAAGCTATCATTAATGAAGCTCAAAAATGGGAACGTAGCGCACAGAACACATATAACGAAGAGTATCGTAACTACGAGAGACAAATCGTTTCATATACTGAGAATCTAAAAGATACAGATAATACTGAGATCCTTAATTCTCTAGAGAAGCAATTCAAACCAGAAATGATTAGTTCAGCAGAATGGATTAAAGAACTGGAAGAAACTGTAAGTTCCTTTGAAATGGAACTAGATGCAGTTCTCAGTGAATCCAATGCGATTACTCAGATCACGGTTTAAACCAGGTTGATAGTACCATTAGATGGAATGAGCCTTAAAAAGAATCTTTAAACATAACTATTTAATCCATAGGTCCCAAGTTCAACTCTTGGACGTTAGTATTAACGTTAGCTCAGTTGGTAGAGCGGTGGACATTTCTATATAGGGTATAGAAACCATATTAAGAGATAATAGTTAAGAGTTCACAGTTTAGATCTTAAATTAAGATAAAGATTAGTGTGCAAAGATATAGAGCTCAGGTAAGTCCCAAACAACAATAGGTTTCTTTTTAGAGATTCTTCCTAGTTTGGGCAGCCATTGCGTTTAATGGTACTCACGAACCCCCCCCCCCACGGGGGTGGCCGTTTGCCCGGCCGCTGGCCGCCCGCGGCGCGCGTCCCCCCCCCCGGCCCCCACGGGGGGGGGGG
>WPCG01150845.1_pt1 | contig 19432 bp, 15 predicted proteins | sample 5403311 | NCBI WGS metagenome assembly WPCG01 (sample SAMN12869467, study PRJNA574797) | sludge metagenome | isolation source: wastewater treatment of Control | place: China:Beijing | collected 2019-05-17 | reverse complement strand
CCGGGCAATATCGCCTTTATCTTGGTCTTGTGGTTCATAAACGGTGTAACTAGTTCCACCATAATCAATGGTTCCTCTTTTACCCGTGTAATTACCGACATATGTTGCGATTGGCGTGTAACTACTAGGATTTACATTGCCATAAGGATAGTTATTATGCCCTGATTGGTTGTTTTTAGAATCTGCAAGAATTAAATGATGAAGGTCCGTTCCGGCTGGTGCCTTTTCACCAAAATTTCCTAGTGACTTTGGCCATACGTGTTCACGGTCAATAACAGTTCCGTGTGTAGCGCTGTGTTTAGATGCTGTTCCGGTCCCGTTATCACTCCGATAGAGAAGCTTAACATACGGATCATCATTAAAACTATAACTGTTAAGTTGTGCTTGCGTCATTGGTGAAAGATTCCAATCACGATCAGTAACCTTTGTCCAATCCCATACGGTTGCATAATTAAAGGTTGAGTGACCGTTTTTTAATATTGGTTTTAAACTCGCGAGTAAGGCATCACCTTTTCGTTCAGCTTCTGGTTTACTATTTAATGTGCTGTAATAATTACGTACTGTCGCTGTGGATGCATTTGTGGCATTAATTGAACGGGCACTAAGGCCACTAACTTTGGTAAATGATTTAAACGAAACACCGGTTGTTAATAGTGTTAATAATACTGTAAATGTTAATAATCTTTTGCGCATAATATGTCTCCAAACTCTTTGTCTAGTATCACTAATATAGCATGAGCGTTATATAAGTATATAAAATAAACCCTTTTAAGTACTTTATCCCCTTATTAAAGACCCCGGCATTAACTCCGGGGTCTTCTCACTTTATCTAGAAAGTTTATTTAGAAACTTAGATTGATTTTTCTTGTTTCTTTTGAATGAAATAGTAACCAGCAATGGTTGTTAAACCAATAACACCAATGATGATTGTTGCACTCATTGAACTAAGTTCGCTAGTTGGTGATGAAATTCTATCTTCTCCGCCCAGCTCTGGATTAGCAGCAACCCATGCTCTTAAGTAATCTAAACGAGCCCGGGCATCTTTAAAGATTTGGTCAGGGGCTGTATCAAATTCTTCTTGTGCCATGGCACTTAAACCATCATACATTTCATCTAAATCAGCTAAGACTGCATGACATGTGCCTTGTTCAAAGTTGCCACGACCAGTCATTACTTCATTCGCAAATGCCAAAGCGTCTTCTTCATAGGTCGTGTATTCGAGATCAATACCGTAAATATATGTTGCAAAATTATTCGCTGAGGTTATAACAATTTCATTGCTATTAACCCCTTCAAAAACGTAATCAACAAACATATCATCGGCAACACCTGCTGCACCAACAGTTTGAACGTCAAGGTCATTGACTTTTAAGGTGGCGGCATTTCCACCTGTTGTTCTGCGTGATGCGTAAATTGTAATAGCCGAAACACTAATTTCATCTGAAAGAACTAATTTTATGCTACCACTACCACTACTCGCACCAATAACAAGTGGTTGAATGTCGTGTTGAATATGACTCTTTGCGCCTAAGTAGACATTGCCACTTAAAGCAACAATTGACTCAACATAACCCGAACTATCAATTACGGAACCACTAAGGTCGTCATCAACATCAATGGAAATTTTTTCGTTTTGAGTTGCGTGTGTATGCTTAGAGTTCGCAATAATGTCCGTTGGTACTGGTATTTCAGTAACTTCAACATATAAAGTGGTTGATTTTGTGTCACCATTAAATGTGTATGAAATCGTTACTGGAATCGATGCTCCAATAACTTCAAAAGTTTCTGGTGAAACAGTATAATTTGTAACTACTTCAGTTGTGCTATTTGAATATGAAGCTGTAACTTCCATCCCTGCTTTATCAAATGATTCAAATTGTTTATAAACCATTTTCGACGGGTCTTGAGTAACTTCAATTTTCGAAAGAGTTGGTCTTGTTGTGACAGAAATGCCAGAAATAGTTGCTTCTTTACCCCCGAACTCCACTAAAATCGATGTGTCGGTTAATTGAAGATTGTGTTCTGGTGTGAAATCAAGTAATGAATTATCGATAACAGCAGTACTACTATCTGCATACGTTGCTGTTACTTCTAAATCAGTTGGATCAAATGAATCACCAACATAGTAATCTTTCTTCGTAGGTTGTTCAGTAATTTCGATTTTTGATAAAGCTACTGGTTCAGGAGCTTCTGAAATAGCAACATCATCAATATAAAGATTTGAAGTTCCAGATGGATTGGAAGCCGGAAGCACTAATTGAAACTTGAATCTTAATTTGGAACTTTGTTGGGCTGTGAGTGGAACATCATATGTAAATTCGTCACCACTTGTGGTTGGGCTAAATACTTGTCCTTCAATCCAATCGGAACCCGAATTTGTTGAATAGTCAACTCTAACTTTTAGGCTATTAGTTTGCTTTGCTTTAAATTCGATTTTACTTGCACCATCAATATCAAAATTTGTGAATGTATAACCTAAGTTTGCAGTTGCACTAGTATACCATCTCATTTGTAAAGATTGACTGCCAGAAATAGGTGATTGTGTTGAAGGTGTCCCGTAGTATGTTCCCCATTGTTTACCTTCTTGGCCTGTATATGCAACCGTTGTGTTGTTATATGTCCCGCTTGCAGTAAAGCCTTCTGCGCTTTCAAAACCAGTTTGATAATGTGGTGCTTTACTTACAGTAATGTTGTAATATGCGTAAGCGATAGGTCCATCTTCTACATCTTGATAGGAAACTTCAACTTGGTGAGTTCCAACGTGTTGTAAACCAAATGTAGTCGTATCAAAATCGGTTGCATAACCACTTGTAACATCTTTGGTTTCCGCAGGAGTGCTTTTATCGGTTGCAGTTAGAACTAATCCTTCGCTGCTGAATGTTTCACCAGTTAAAAAACTTGTAGTTGGTTCCGTTTTAATTGCGATGGATTTGAGTTCACCAAAACTTTGTGCTGGTGGGATATGATAAATGAAGATATCATCAATCGCTAATTCAGCTTTGGCACCAGTATCGGTACCAGCATTTACCATCTGCCACCTTATATTTGTTTCAGTACTTGGGCCCAATCCACCTGCATTGATTGTGTACGTCACAGTTGTATCGCTTGAAGCTCTTGCAAAGTTTGTTGTTGCTGACCAAGTACTTCTATTATCGGTACTATAGCTTAAGTTAACGGAAATATTAGCATCGCTCTTATAAGCAAACACAACTTTTGTGATGTTGGGTACCCTAAATACAGTTTCTAATCTTGGCTCTTGGGCCCCAGCATACCCTCTTAGGTGCGCTGATGGATTTGTTACTGCGTTTGTGCCAGATACCGTTCCATTGATAAAATCCCACTGGTAAGGTGCATTTCCTTGATTTAATCTCGGTGCGTTGTAAGTCGTCGATGTGGTAAATCCATCAACCGTTCCAAACGATGTAGTGTAATACAACGCTTCTTCAGCACTAGCTTTTACAGCTTCTCTTGGCGCTAACGCAACGCCAATACCAATTGCCATAGCGATAGTGGCGAATAGCCCGAAAATGCGTGTTCGCCTATTCTTTATTTTTACTTTTTCCATAATTGTCCTTTCATTGATTCTACCTAAGTGTCATCCCTACTTGTTTTCCCCTTATGTTTAAATTATTTAAGGTGGAAAGCGAATTAGGAAGCACTGTAGTCTCAAGTTAAAAAAGTTTCTTCTTGTCTTATACAAGTATAATATCAACACATGGTGCTGTATTGCAAGCAATCTTATATAAAATAAGACGTTATTAGGTAATTGTTTCCTTAAGCATTTTTTATTACTAATTTTAAACTTTTATTTGAAATATTTGTTTGGTTTTATAAAATAAACTTAAAAAAAATATTCAAACTAAATATCGGATACGTATTTAGCTTCTTTTTATGCTACTATTCTCCAAAATCATCCTGTAAAATTTTAAAGTCCGAAAGAACCTATGTAAAAAGGAACCGCATTTTTGCCACGGTTCCTTTGGTATCAGTAGATTTACTTATAGTTAATTATTTTTACCTTTTTCTTTTTGAAGAAAATGATATCCCGCTAGGGTTGTTAAACCAGTAATACCCACGACTAACGCGACACTTAATGAATCAACTTTATTGATAATTGATAGTGTTCTACCAAACCCTTCTTCACTTTCACCAATTCCTAAGAAAGCTTCCAGATAATCAATCCGTGCTCGTGCATTAACAAATAAAGCATCAGGATTCGTGGCAAATTCAAGTTGTGCATCTTCACTCATGAAGTTATATTCTTCAAGCAAATCATCATAAACAGCTTGACATTGTCCTTCGGCATTAAACCCACGACCAGTCATTACAAAGTTTGCAAAGGCCGTTGCTTGTGGTAATGCGCCGTCAATACCCGCAAATTCATGTGATCCTAAGTTAGAAACTGTATCAATAGGGTATTCAGTCCACTCTAAGGACGGATTAAATGTTGCTGGGTTCGAGGTTACGCCACTTAATATAGATGTCTTTCGGACTAACGTCTGATCGAGTGTAGTTATACCACCACTTGACCAGGCATTACCTGGATCCTGCCCAATTTTACCAAAGATATCTACATACTTACCTGTTGAAATTTTTATAATTGCAATTGCATCATCACCATTAAAATTTGCAACATTACTCGATATTATTAATACCCCATTAGGCATGGCCAAGGTGGCTCCAGAATTTTTAATTATTATTACTTTATTATTGGTGAGTTCACCTTCGAGTTCTTCAGTGCTTGTCGCTGTAGATGCACCATTTGCATAAAGACTCACTTTGTAATCTGATAAATCAACAGTTTTTCCTGTCCCATTGAAGATTTCAATGTACTTATTATTGCCGCTACCTTCAACATATTCTGAAATAATTAAATCGGTCATCTTTTGTGAAAGATCTGCACCTTCGTTCGTTACCTTAACATTATAGTTAACTGTTTCCCCACCAAAGCCAATACTTACGGTGTGCATGCCTAAAACCATTGTGTCAAATTCACTAACAGTAAATCCATCGACTTTCTCAACTGTTCCAGAGTTGTAGTTAGCGTTAATGACTAACCCAGCATGACTAAATTCTTCGCCTAAACTAAAGGTTGTTTTTGTGGCAGGGGTTTTAATCGTAATATTGTTTAACACCACTTCTGTCACGGTAAATTCAGTAATTGATGTTTTAACCGTAACTGGTAGTGGATAATTACGTACTAGTTCGTAGGATACTTCTATTTCATCTAATCCCGCAACAATTGCGGTTGTGCTTAATGTTACTTCACTTGTAACGTCTTCCGTATGTCCATCTGAATAGACAGCGGTAAATGTTAATCCCGCCTTATTAAATGTTTCACCAACATAATAATCGGATTTTGTTAGGGTTCCACCTTTTTGTAATGCCACTAGTTCACGGTCTAAAACCGTAATACCGCTGACAGTTGTTTGTTTTCCACCATATGACAACGTTACTTCTGTGGTTCCGGAGGTTAAAGGCGTCGGTGAAATGGTAATCCCACTACTAATAATTTCGGTATCAGTATTGTTATATGTACCGGTAACCGTTAGTCCTGTTAGATTAAAATTTTCGCCTTTATAGTATTGCTTAGTTGTAGGTGTCCCTATTACAGAAATGTTATTTAATGCCTTTGCAATGACGGTAATTGATGCGGTTGCTGTCTTTGTTGGAAGACCAACGGTGGTTGCGGTAATCGTAACTGGTGTAGCGTTTCCATTAACAGCTGTGACGAGGCCATTACTATCAACAGTAGCGATTGCAGTATTACTTGATTGCCACGTAACCTTTTGATTTGCATCCTCGGGAAGTACCGTGGCGGATAATTGAACGGCTTTTTTGTTTGTTCCGTTCGCATATATTGTTGCTTCATTTGGCGACACTGAAATAGATTCCACTGGAGTAGGTGGAGTTGTATTATAGATTATTTTTATGTTCGTAACATATGCGGCGTTTGCTCCGCGTGTAATAGAAAAGTATCTATGTCCCTCTCCAGTAAGATTCCATTCCATTGTCCCACTTGTTAAGCTTCCTTGCCCTGCCAATGGTGAACTCATAGGGCCTGAAGAAACTGTAAAAGCGCGATATGTTGTGGTTTGAGTAATTATAATTTTAATAATGTCGCCTGGGACTTCAGTATCATTTTTGAATGTACCACTAGTAGCGGCAAATTGCATGTTATTACTATTATCCTTCATAACATTACTACTAGTAAATGTCACACCATCAATTTCTTTAGTAACAGATTTATAGCTAGTTGTATACCCCATTTCAGAAGCAGTTATATTAATTTCACCAACATCTTGTTCTCCAGAGCCTCCCGGTTCACTTGATCCCGAATCATTTGGCTCACTTGATTCTGAGTCGCCTGGTTCGTTAACAAGATGTGTCACAACTTGTAGGACATATGTTGATTTATCAGTATTAGTAGTACTAATAGTAATTACGATATTTCCTGATAAAGTTGACCCAGAAAAGGAGTATTCTTTATTTGTAGCTTGAGTTAATGTTTGTTCCACACCTAATTGTTCATTGCCAATGTGAACTTTAATTTTTGTTTTATTTGCAGTACCATTGGTTGCAGATGTAATATCAACCCCACTAAAACTATCTGTTGATGCATAGGTTAATGTCATGCTCGTAAAAGACTTATTTAAAAACTGTGCCCCTCTTGTGTCGTCAAATCCACTTTGGTCAAATGATAGTGTCCAACCAGATGGAATACTCGATTTAAATGAATGTGTTGTGGATTGTGCCTTGGCTTTATGGACATTGTTTGATGATAAAGAAACACCAATGCCAATAGTTAGCGCTAGCGTAGCGAAAAACCCGAGCAATCCTCTCGTCTTATTTTTAGTCTTTAATTTCTTCATATTCTTCCTTTCTTGGTTTATGTTTAGTCATAAAACCGAACTTCAAAAAATTTGTAATTGAAGATATAGTATAGTAATTAAAAAAAATTGTAAAATAAAACCGGCAACTATTTACCTTCTTTATTATTAAGTGCTTTGTTATTATTTTTATTTATAGTTTTGTTTGTGTGGTTTTTCTAATTAAACATAAACATAAGCATGTAAATACTTTAACACCTCTGTGATTGGAATCGCAAAAGCCATTGTCCGTGCTTCGTTAGCGCCGACATTAATGCCAATCAGTTCAAGTTTATGGTTAAGTAGCATCCCACCTGATGAACCAAAGTCGGTCTTTGCACTATGAATGACACATGCAAATGGTGATGTCCAATATATGTCTCCGTCTTCTTCCATCCGTAACTCGACAATAGCGTACCGCGTGATTACACCAAAAGTAATAATATTACGGAGGCCAAGTGGTTGTCCAATGGCAATTACTTCGCGGTCAATACTACCGTTATTACTTGCAATTGTAATTGGTTTAAGGACTTCATGTTTTTTCACAAAATATAATGTTGCAAGATCATAATCACTATTTTCTGATCCGTCATGAAGAAACGCATTATATTCATTATTTTTATAATCCAAAATATAAAACGCGCGATGTGTGCGGCCTAGTGGTTCCACGACATGATTATTTGTGATGACCCAATAACTTTGCGTCGTTTCGGCAAAAATAACACCACTTGCATTAATAAAACCAACATCCGTTTCAAACGTGCCGTAATGTGTTGTGTTATAATGTTTGACACGTACCGTAACATTCGCCTGGAGTTCGCTTGCTTCAATCGCTTTCCGGGCCGCGGCAAGATTAAGTTCAAACTTCGCAATTATAAGCGTGTTTTGGTAGATTGGTGCACTAAAGTCGTGGAGTGCGCCGTTACTATACCAATCAATAAACGTATGGTTTACTTTTGTTGGTACATATGTCGGACGCGGGATGATAATGCCTTTATCATAGACATAGCCTTCATAAAACTCATGATCATCACTCCGTAATTCAATCGTTACCTTATTGTTTTCACTACTAATTGTGGTTTCACTACTTGTGTCTTTACCAAATATACCAAAGAGATTAGAGTCACAACTAGTAATTAAAAGTAAACTAATAAAAAAGAAAATAAGTTTTGTTAAAAGTCGTTTGTTTTTATGGGGTTGAAACGTTTTGTTATTAAACATGTTACTACCTCTATACACACGTTAATAAATAATATTAATTATATCACGCATGTTTACGCACATCTATCTTCTTCTAAACGCTCGTTTTATTGTTTTGTATATATAAGTAGCAGTATATTCTTTTCTTCCAGAATGTTATACTAAAAATATCTAAGAAACGGAGCATTTAATCATGGCCAAGAAAACAAAAACGAGCACGAATGCGCTTGGGAGTCTCTTTTACTTATTAGCGTTATTTCTTGCGTATGTTATTTATTTAACAATCCGCTTAGTGCTTTTAACGTATGACGCAATTACAATCTATTCAACAAGGTATAAAGTTAAATCAGGTAACGGCTTTTTTAAAACATACTTTAATAAGGGTAATTATGGCGAATTTAAACTGTATCGCAAAATTGTTAAATACTTTGGTAAACAAAATGTCTTCGCTAACCTATACTTAGCAGGCAAAAATACCGAAAACACTGAGATTGATGTCCTTGCCGTATCACCACATGGTATATACGTTTTTGAAAAGAAAAACTTCCGCGGGTATATTTATGGTAATGATCAAGATGAAACATGGACACAAGTATTTAACCGTCGTTCAAAATATAAGTTTTATAATCCCTTACGCCAAAACTACGCGCATACTCGCGCTGTTGAAAACTATTTGGGACTAAATGAAAACGAAACATTACCCGTTATTGTGTTCGCTAATCAAAGTAAACTGCAAAAGATTACAATTAACTCTGATAAACCACTTGTACTTCTAAAACGAGTGCCTTCGCTTATTAAGAAAAACCGTAAAACAAAACCAGAGCTTTATACAAAGGCACAAATTAGTGACTTTAATATTAAACTATTAGAAAAGGCAAATATGCCCGAAGCAGTTAAAGCAAAACATATTGCCGAAGTACAAGCATTACAAGCTGAACCATTGTAATCATTAATAAGTAAATTTTATATTTGAATTTTTTATTATTTTTCGTTGTTGTTTACTTCTTTTTCATAATTTTTTTGTAGATTAAGCCAAAAGGAGATTGGAATATTAAGGGTATTTTCTAATTTATACGCGAAATGCTTACTTATCTTTTTCTTACCATTAATAACAGAAGAAATATACTTAACACTATACCCAGTTAGTGCCGCTAATTGTTGCGTTCCTATGACCCGGTTTTTAATTACTTCATCTAAGGATTCGCCCGGGTGGATTAATAATGATATTTGTGACATGTTTTAATTAATACCTTGCTTTGATTTTTTTGTACTACACAATAGTTAGATTTATTTTGTTGTTCTACAACTTTTTAAATACATTCAATTTTAGAATTGTTATATTCACAAATTTTCTTAAGGATTGTTAAGACAGCGTTTGCGCTTTGCCCTTTGTTGTTAATATAATAACTAATTGCACCAGCCTGTCCTTCGACATAATCATCATATTGATGCCGATCAAGGCTCACAAACCCTTGTTTGGAGCTGTGAACTTTGAGTTCCTTTCGAAGTAGTAATTCGTTGTATACTTGTTTTTGTTGTTCAATTATTGTTTTAATTGCCATAACCTTAAGTTCTTTCCATGTATTAGGTTCTAATTCTACACCATTAATAATGGCATAATATGGTCGTTTCCTCGAGGCGTCAACATCATCATTAATTGGTTCAATAATCATTCCTAGTGGTTTTGGTAAATTGTTAATATCCATAGCTTTACAAACCTCATAAATTTTGTCTCGAAATTTAGTAAAGTCAAAATAAGGTGTAGCGGCATCAGTTAGCCCCATTTCCCTAAACTCCTCACTAAAAAAACTTAAAACTAATCTGTTCTTTTTTGTATTATCTAATTGTAAAATAGATCTAAGTTTTTCTGGATCAGTATAGGCTTTAAACCCATCCAGATCTTTCGACAAAAGTCTAACATAGTTTATCGAGTCATCTTCCCTCATTTTTTCTCTTATGTATTCTCTGTTATGAACAATATGGAATTTCGCTAAATTGAAAAAAACACTTTTGTCACCCTTGTTTATTACAATTGTTAGACCGCTTATTAGTAATTTATATAAATCTTCGGTTACTTCCGCTAATGTCTCGACGCCTGTATAATAGTTATATAATTGAAACATCACAGTTGCGTATAATGGTTGGAATCTAAATGTCCGAAAATGGAGCAAAATTGTTTTAATATCAGTACTAATAAAAATGTCGGTATATTTATGATTTTGAAATGTCTCCATTGCTCCGCCTTTAATATGTCGTCCATAAATATACGCATACAACTTCATTTTTATAACCCATGACAAAATTTCATCAATCGAGTTTAACTTATTTACAATTTCCTCGAATTTTTTAAACATATCACCACTTGGGGGTGAAGCTTCTAAACATACGTAGAAGTTAAAAAGAAAAGAATCAACCTTGTGCGAATTTGACCCTGCAGCAAGAAAAACTTCTATTTCATGAAAATGGCTATCAACCCGCTGTTGTTCTTCTAATGTACATTTTAAGTAGATAATATTTTTCAGCTTATCGAAAGTTGATAGGCGTAAACCAGCAGTGTTAATTCTGTCATAAATTAATTGGGCGTTTTCCTCTTGTTTTGCATGGAGAAAAACTAGTTTTAAGTTGTTAACACCTTCTAATATGTCAGAAATGGTCCATCCTTCTTCTTTAATCCACTTACCAAATTCTCGATAGTAAAAACTATAACAATTTTTAATCTCCACGTTATATATTTTTACAAAGGCCGAGGAGCCTTCTAAAAGCCAACTAAGGTCATTGTCATCATTTTTATGCAATTGTACTTTTAATTGTTCCTCTTTTTTATCTAAAAAAATCAAATCTTCTATAAGTTCAACGGATTCGTTATCGTGTCTATTTTTACTAATAACACGTAAGGCAATGAGCATAATGAAAATTGTTGTTAAGCGTTGTTGTCCATCAATTATTTCTAGTGATACATTACTATTTTCTTTTAAAGCATCGTTCATTTCAAGAAATACCATTGTTCCTAAATAATGTTGCTCTTTCTTTGAAGAATTAATTATATTTTTCAAATCTTTTGATAGTTCCAAAAATTGTTCATTTTTCCAGTTAAAATTTCGCTGATAAAGAGGAACCCATAAATGGGGATTAAGTTGTAAAAAATCAAAAAGCGATAAATCTTTAATTTTCATATTGTTTAACCAATTTTAATGTACCTTTCATTTTTAATTATAACAAAAATGTCTGCTAAATGTACCCTCATTTGAAAGGCAATATTAGTAATATTTTTATTAAGCTTATTTGCTATAAATAAATTTTTCTAAAGTAAATTAAATAAGTTTCCATACTTTATGACTTGGGTAGTATATGTCACTATAATAGCCATATTGATAAGTGTTTTTATTATAAGAAATTATGCCTCTAACCGCTCTTCTTTTTTAATATTGTTTGGCTGGGTCTTGTGAAATATAAACATATATTCCGCTTTCAGTATTATATGCTTTGAATGGCAGATTAGCGTTCTTTTGCCATAATTCATAAATTGAATAAGCATCTTCTGTTTTGGTGGTTATTGCAATACTATCAACCATTTCATTAGTTTTATTATTGTCATCCTTAGGAATAACTTCATTAGTTGCAACACTGGTAATAATTAAAAATGCAATAACTAGAATAATTAACATGAAAATACTAATCCAAAATAATCTTGACTCAAAAATTACCAATATGAAAACAAAAGATAATAGTCCAATGATTGGTGCGGCATTTTTACTAACTTTCCCAACAAAATAAGAAATGACAGAAGAAATAAACAGCGCAGCACATAGTAACGGTGTATCAATTTTCATAATACCAGTAAAAACCCAATTATCCGCTAATAAGTTTTTAAGAGCATCAAACACGTTTAATGGAACCGTAGGCCACATCATTTCTTTCAAAAAAACGCCCATTAATTTTGATAATATTTCTCCTAATATTTCTATAATTTGTTTTACCATATGTGTACTATTTTATCATCATCGATTTACTAAAAAGGGATTCATCACTTTGAATACTTTCTATCTTTTTAAACACGTCCATATTCTTTAATCTATAGTAGTTTAGTTGTGCCTTTAATGGATATTTGTCGACAATCTTTGTTATTTCGTCTTCGGATAATTTTAAGTCACTTAGATAGTTTTTGATTTTCGGGGCACTATCTTGTAAAGAATATTCACTATAGGTCATAAAATCATTTAATAGATCGAGGATTTGTAAGAGCCGATAATTAAAATTTGTTACTTCTACTTTTGGTGCATTAATAACAAGCTTTCGTTTTCTAACCATAATTAAACGTTTTTTATTTGCAACATTGTTTGAATAGATTGTTTCAACACTCGCAGTTTGCGATGTAAGACCTAACTTATTCGCAACATTAATGCCACTTGTGTAACCAACAATATCATTATCCTTTTGTAGGTATTTATAACGAATTAAATCACTCGTTGAAATAACGTTGTTGGAATCTGACCGTTTATCACTAAAAAGTGCATAAGCACCATTTTCTAATTTCTTAAGTTTATTACTTGCGGTTAGTCGTTTGATAATAGAGCGGACTGTACTTCTTGAAATCTTTGGAAAAGTATTATATAAATCGACAACAAAAATTGGTGTGGTTTCTTTGTAGCTGTGCTTAATGTAGTCATATAATTGTCCACTTACACTTTTTTGTTCCATAAGACTACCTACCCCTCAATAATATTTTAGCAACAAAAAACAATAATGCAACACTTTTTCGTATCAACATTGAACTTTTGTTATATAGCTCACCCTTATTTGACAGGAATAATATAAAGGCATAATAAAAAATAGACAGCAGGTACGTTTAGCAATACGCTAATATAGACGCCTTTTTACTTTTATTCCGTCTTGTCAATAAAGTGGGGACTCGATCCAAAATAGATGGGATGACAATAACGGTAAGGGTAACAAAGACATCTAAGTCATAACTACTGTCATTATTATCATAAAATGTTTTAATAAAAACAGAGAGGGAATACGATTATTTTTAGTATCAACGTCTGGGACAATCATTCTCAAAATATGGGAATTTGACATAAGTCCCATATCTTGCTAATATTTTGAGGGAGTAAATAAATAGTTTATGGAAAACATTGGAGCGGTAATTGCCAAAAATCTCATCTACTTACGCCATAAGGCGAGTTTAACGCAGCAAGAATTAGCCAATAAGATTAATTATAGTGATAACGCGATTAGTCGCTGGGAACGTAACGAAGCAACACCAACGATTGAAACACTATCAATCATCGCGTCTTATTTTGGTGTAAGTGTAAACGACTTAATTGATGAAAATTTTCAAACAAATGACGCCCCTAAACCAATAAGTTATCGGGTACAAAGACTCCTTGTTATTCTCTTCTCCGTTTCCGTTATTTGGTCAATTGCCTTAATTGGTTTTATTTACACGCAAATGTTTAGTGATAGCCTTGGTCTTTTTGGGGAAAATAATTGGCTCCTTTTTGTCATTAGTGTGCCGGTGACGATGATGATTTTATATTACTATAACCGCTTATGGGGGAATAAAGTGTATCATCTTGTCATTCTTTCGGTCTTTTGGTGGTCACTAATTACGACACTCTATCTTTATATCTTACTTTTATCGGAAGTTAATTTGTGGCTCATCTTCCTCTTAGGTGTGCCCATTGAACTCGCACAACTTCTCTGGTACTTTGTGCGGCGTTAAACTTCATATAATCATCAAGTTTTCACTTTTCCTAATTATAAGAATTTATTATAGAAAAATAATAAAACGAAATATAAAATGCGCCTTTTTTAATGTATAATAAAACCAAAGGAGGAAACACTATGTGGAATATAATTACCCTTGCAACGACCCAGTGGTATTTTGGTATATGGCTCGGCGTCTTCATCGTCGCGCTTATCATTGAAGCAAGCGATCCGCAACTCATTAGTATTTGGTTTGCGGGCGGTGCCCTAATTGCGTTTATCCTTAGTTTATTTCCAAGCGTGGGGATATGGACGCAAGTTATTGTCTTTACGCTCTCATCGGGCATCTTACTTATCCTTAGCTTCATCTTCTTTCGCAAATCATTTCTTAATTCAAAAAAGATTAGTACAAATGTTGATGCCTTAATGGATGAAGAAGTTATTTTACTCACCGACGCAAACAAAGACAACTTAGGGGAAGTTGACTACCGTGATGTGCGGTGGAAAGTAACCCCAAAAGACCCAACCGACCAGTTTAAAAAAGGCGAAACCGTCGTCATTGATTCCATTCGCGGTAATCGCTTAGTTATTAAAAAGAAAGGAGCACAATAACTATGAATTTAAACTTCCTCTTAACCGACGGCCAAATCTTTGGCATTGTCGCCCTTGCCGTTCTACTTCTGATTATCATTTTGATCTTTATTCGGTCAATTCGCATTGTCCGGCAAGCAACGGTCCTTGTCGTAGAAAGACTTGGGAAATATAATCGCATTTGTCATGCGGGTATTCACTTTATCATTCCGTTTTTCGAACGGGCAACCCAACCAATCTTCTTAAAAGAGCGCGTCAGTGACTTCCCACCGCAACCCGTTATTACAAAAGATAACGTTACAATGCAAATTGATACGGTTGTATATTGGCAAGTAACCGATCCAAAACTATTTATGTACGGCGTCATCATGCCGCAAAGTGCGTTAGAAAACTTAACCGCAACCACACTCCGTAACTTAATTGGGGATCTTGAATTAGACGAAACACTCACAAGTCGTGATACCGTTAACCACCAAATGTGGAAAGTGCTTGACTTAGCTACCGACCCATGGGGTATTAAAGTAACACGTGTTGAACTTAAAAACATTCTGCCACCCCGCGATATCCAAGAAGCAATGGAAAAACAAATGCGTGCTGAACGGGCGAAACGCCAAGAAATTCTTGAAGCTGAAGGGCGTAAACAATCCGCGATTCTTATTGCGGAAGGGGAAAAAGAAGCAACAATCTTACGCGCCGAAGCCCAACGCCAACAAATGGTGAAAGAAGCGCAAGGGGAAGCTGAAGCCCTCCTTGAAGTGTATACCGCAAACGCTAAAGGGATTGAACTTATTAATAAAGCTGATCCAGGTGCATCTTACTTAACACTGAAAGGCTTTGAAGCATTAGAAAACGTCGCTAAAGGCCAAGCAACAAAAATTATTGTCCCTAGTGACATCCAAAACGTTACAGGTCTCTTAACCGCGCTTAAAGAATCAGTGGTTGATCCAATCACACCAAAGATTGAGAAAAAAGACAAGAAGTAACTAAACAAAATTTACATTTATAAGCAGACATATGCTTGTCTGCTTTTTCTTTTTCCTAAAAACCATATATTTTTTAGTTGTAAATAACTATGATTATATGATTATTATCCTAATATCAAACCGCTTACATCCTATTAAAACCTTCACAATCACCCCTTTTTATTAGTATAATAAACATACATATAAAAAAATAAGCTTATCTTTAAGGAGGTAAACTATGAAGAAAAGAATTAAAACCTTTGTATTATTTTCATTACTTGGGAGTTTGCTGCTTATACCAAAATTTCTGGACAAAGAAAATCACTTTGTTGAAGTTAACGCAGGTATAACATCATCCGAGGTGCGTATTCCTGTAGTTAGACCAACATTTTGGGAGAGTGATGGTGCCTATCAAGTTCTAAGAATTGCACCAACTGCAAATGATCTTACAAATAATGTGGTCGCAAACATTACTTATATAACCATTGCTGATTACAACGCGGACTCTTATTATAAAAAAGATGGAGGCTTCAACGAATATGATACAAATGGCATCATTTGGTATGATTTTGATATAAATTTTGTTGACTCTAATAAATATTTTGATTTAGCACGCCTATCTAGTACTGACGTTAATGATGCTTCCGTTTGGAACAAAACTGGAGCAACCATATTAAATTCAAGTGTTTTGCACAAAGTTTGGCGAATTTGGGGAAACGGCAACGGGATCTCTATGCCTAGTGGTGGTAATGCAGAATCCCGCAATGTCTCAAACGAGACAATTAATAAGCTCCTATACGGATATTTAACTTGTTCTTCAAGTACATATAACGGTTATGGTGCTTTTGGTACATTAAACACCAACTTTAATTTATCTGGTAGGGTATATGGAAATGATGATAAAGTCTATGATTTTGTGGATACTACACATTATGATGGCGGACGCTTTGATGGCGAAGGCGTTGGATTTCAATATGTTCCTACTGCGGATAAAGTGACGGCCTTAGATTATAGATATTCTTCTATCCCGGAAAATTTGAACTATACCAATAACGATAACAACTCTATCACTGCTACAATTATTATTGGCACTATTGGCATTACAACCTTAGCAGGTTACTACTTCATCACGAAGAAAAGTAAAGTTATAGCGTAATAATTAAACGCTTTATACATAAAAGAGCGGCATTTCACCGCTCTTTTTATTAGGTAAAATGTTTTTATAATTGTTTGTTTTTCGCTAGTTTATGGAGTTCTTCCGTCGCAAAGTGTGCTTTTGTTACTAGAAAATCTGGATCATGACTTGAGAAGTAATATGTATCACGTGGGTAAGATAAACTAATAACATCACCGCGGCCAAAGTAATTAAATTCAATGTGAATTGAATAATGTTCTTCTGGTGTTTTTGTAAGGGTGTATTCTTCACCTTCATGACTTTTACCATGAATCACAAAACCGTTTTTATCATGTTTTAAAATACCTTTGCCAAGGTTAAAGAAGCCGGTGCTATTCGGGAGTGAATCAATACTTACTTCATGTTCAAAATGATATGTACCGTTAAGTATTTCTTTAAGTACTTCTTCCCGTTGCCATTCATGCCACGCGGGAATATGACTGAATTCGGTGTCGCCGACAATTGCACTCATTGTGCCGTCTGTTTCCATGAAGTATTCTTTTTGGCAACTATGACATTTTAAGATCGGGCCATTGCCTTTCATTTTGCCTTCCACTAAGCATGCTGGGCATTTGTATAAGACTTTTTCTAACCCTTCCGCGCGGAACACTTCACTAATTTTGACGCCCTTTTCTTTTTGCCAGGCATAGTCGTCATATATAAAGGCATCATTAATTCGTTTATTAATTTCTTCAACTGATAAAGAGTCAATTTCTTCGGCGGTCACAATTTGCGTTAATTCCGCTTCGGTATGTACTTTACGGTAGCGTAAGTTCCACACCGGTTGTGATAAGTGATTGCCATGTGTAATAAGTGTCGCAACTGGTGCTTTCGTCAGTTTTACAAGTTTACCAAGACTTTCCGGTAATAAATGCGTCGTGCCCACTAAGCTAAAGCGGGCTTCAGGATAAATCATCGTCACATGGTTTAACTCAAGACTTCGTTTAATTTGTTTCACAAGCCCCATATCATTAATAAATTTCCGTTTACCAATACAGCCGACTTGGCGCATAATCCATTCCCGGTTAATAAAACCGTCAATTGCGACAATATACGTCGCACGACGCGGGAAGATGGCTCTAGTTGCGACTTTAAAGTCATAAAAGGCATTATGGTTACAAAGTAAAATATATGGTTTCTTCTTTAGTGACTCCATATTTGTCTTTGTAATCTTTACTTTACGTTTAATTGTTTCGGGAAACGCTAAAAGCCAGGCAACCGGTGTTAAAAACCGGCGTTGCTTTGAAACTTTTTTATTGATATCAAACCGTTTAAGTGCTTGCGCTTCACTAAACGTTATTTGCACACTTTTACTAATACTACGCATTGGTTCTCCTTTTTTCGAAACCATGTTTATTGTAGCATCTTTTTGAAATGCCATTTAAAGTGATGTTTGCTTACTTTTTTTCATGTTTGTTTTTTATAAATAACGGGAAATCGACAAAATTAAAAATCCCTACCGGAGTAGAGATTTCAAAGTAAGTTTATTGTTCGAAGATTAGAACTTCACAAACGCATCAAGAACGCCGTTTAAGAAGTCGTATGTGCCTTTGACAAACACACCTTTTTCATCAAATAATTCGTGGACTGGTCCTAAGTATACTTCCGGTTGGAACATAATCCGTCCCCCGAGGAAACTAACAACTTTATTCGTGTCATTAACGGAACCAAACGCACTAAGTTTGCCAGGTGACGACCCAACGATCATAAATTTACGTCCGGCCCATGTGTTTTGGCCCCATGGCCGACTACCGATGTCTAACGCATTTTTAAGTGCGGCCGGCATCGTGCGGTTATGTTCAGGGGCAACGATGATTACGGCATCTAAGGACCGTACGGTGTCCCGAAACACGGTGTATTCTTTGGGTGAAGCACCTTCTTTGTCAAAGTCTTGGTTATAAAGCGGTAAATGACTGATATCAAGATCAATAACTTCTGCCTTCCCTTTGAGCATTGCTTTAAAGTTTTCGCGGACCATTCCTGAGAAACTATTTTCCCGTAATGAGCCAATCATAATTCCAATTTTTTGCATTGTTTTTTCTCCTTTGGTTTTTAATCCCTTCTTATTATACTCACAATATACTTTTTATAGTGCAATATGCTTTCTTGATATTTTGTAAGAAAAAAAGCGGTCCTTTGCCGCTTTATTCGTCAATTGTTCCAAGATACGTTTCGAGCCGCTTGCGGTGACTTTGGTTATACGCATTCGTCATAATAAACGCTTTTAATTCACTAAGTGTTAACCATCTATGGTTAATCGTTTCGCCGTCTAAATATGTCACACTAGTTTTTGGTGACGATGTAACGGCAACATAACCTTGATTAATAACACCGCGGTCATCATTAATAAAATAATATGTCGGGACGACTTCAGTAATAATAAGCGACGTTTCTTCTAATACTTCGCGAATTGCCGCTTCTGTTTTCGTTTCGCCTGCTAACACACTACCACCGGCACTACCTTCATAACGGCCCGGGGCTTCTTCTTTCGTGAAACTCCGTTGCATGACTAAATATGTGCCGTCCGTGTGTTTAACAAGTGTTTCGACAATAATATGAAATAACCCGGCTGGCATGTTTTCGTAGCGTTTACTAATCGTTTGCCCGCTTGGTGTTTCGTCACGGTAATATAAATCCCAAAGTTCCATAACTACAATTATAGCGTTTTAAAAAAATCTCCCAAGTGTAATAAACACGGGAGATTATCGTTCTTATTTAAGCGTTTCTTAAAAAATTGCCATTAAATCATCGACAAGCACAAAATCAGTGAAGCTTGGAAATGCTAGTTCGACTTTTTCATTAATTTGCAAACTAACGTCAATCGCCCCTTTTGTTTTATAAACGGACGGATAGATTTCAAAGCTTTCAATTTCGTCGTTATACACATATCCGTAGCCCATAGTGTCGAGATCAACAATAAGACTTAC
>WPCG01024276.1_pt1 | contig 19722 bp, 15 predicted proteins | sample 5403311 | NCBI WGS metagenome assembly WPCG01 (sample SAMN12869467, study PRJNA574797) | sludge metagenome | isolation source: wastewater treatment of Control | place: China:Beijing | collected 2019-05-17 | reverse complement strand
TCTGCGCCTGCCGCCGAGGCCGCGCCACGCCCGGTCGCGCGCAGCGTACGCATCGACCTGCTGCGTCTGGCCGAGTCCGGGATGGTCACCCCCGACCAGCCGCGCTCGCCGATCGCCGAGGAGTACCGCGTCATCAAGCGGCCGCTGCTGCGCAATGCGCAGGGCAAGGGCGCCGCGGCAGTGGAGAACGGCAACCTGATCATGGTGTCGAGCGCCCTGCCGGGCGAAGGGAAGTCCTTCACCGCCATCAATCTGGCGATCAGCATTGCCATGGAGCTCGATCACACCGTGCTGCTGGTCGATGCCGACGTCTCCAAGCCCTCGGTGCTGCAGCGCCTTGGTCTGGAGCCCGAGCGCGGGCTGATGGACGTGCTCACCGGCCAGGCCGGGGTTGCCGACGTGCTGCTGCGCACCAACATCGAGAAGCTTTCCATCCTTCCTGCGGGCATGCCGCAGCAGCGCGCCACCGAGTTGCTGGCCTCGGAAGCGATGAACAACCTGCTCGAAGAGATGGCCCAGCGCTACGCCGAGCGTGTGATCATCTTCGATTCCCCGCCCTTGCTGGTCACCACCGAAGCGCGCGAGCTGGCCACCCACATGGGGCAGGTCGTGCTGGTGGTGGAAGCGGGGCGCACCACCCATGCCACCGTCCGTCAGGCGCTGGCCAACATCGAGAACTGCCCGATCAAGCTGCTGGTGCTCAACAAGGCCGGCGAGCGCGGTAGCGGCGGTTACTACGGATACGGGTACGGCTATGGCTATGGTCACAGTGGCAGCGACAACGAGCGTGCGAATGCAGCCTGAACGCCACCGCCCGGGTGGCCATCTGCGCCTGCTGGCAGCGGCGGTGATGGCGCTCAGTGCGGCGGCGGCAGCGGCCCAGCAGGTGCGCATCGATCCCCATGTGCAGACTCGCCTGACCTGGACCGACAATGCCGCGGCGACGGCGCGCGACATCGGCAGCGGCTGGATTGCCGAGGTTTCCCCGGGGGTGTCGATAGCCCGTGACGGCGGGCGGGTCAGCGGCCGCATGGACCTCAGCCTGCGCAATCTCGTCGACAGCGCCGACAGCGACCGCAACGCCTCCTACCTGGCCATGCGCGGTCGCGGCCAGATCGAGGCCGTCGAGGATCTCCTCTTCGTCGATGTCGATGCCTCCATCAGCCGTGACAACCCCTCGCTGTTCGGTGGACGCAGCCGCGACGACTATCTCAGTGCCTCGCGCAGCAACCAGGTACGCAGCCTCGGCATTGCCCCGCGCCTGCAACTGCGCTTCGGCGACACCGCCGGCGTGCTGAGCTATCAGGCGCGCTGGCTGGACAGTGAGCGCGCCACCAACGACCAGCGCCTTGGCCAGTGGTCGGCCAGCCTGGGCAATGCCACCGCCTTCGGGGTCTTCGGCTGGGGGGTGAACTACCAGCGCAGCGACACCGCCTATGGTGGCAGCGGCAGTCCCGACGTTACTCAGGAAGTGGCCCGAGCCACCCTTTTCATCAACGTCACCCCGCAGTTCCGCCTGCGTGCCATCGGCGGACGCGAGGAGAACGACTACGCCGTGCGCCGCGGTGAGCGTGGCACCATCGTCGGGGGCGGGTTCGACTGGAACCCCAGTCCGCGCACCCAGGTCGCCGGCACCACCGAGAAGCGCATTTTCGGACGCGGCCACGACCTGCGCATCAACCATCGTCGCGCGCGCTCGGCCTGGGAGCTGGGCTGGTCGCGCGACATCTCGTCGTCGCTGCAGAACCTCGCGTCGATCTACGACGATCCGGTGTTCCGCCTCTTCTACGAGGCGCTGGCAGCCTCCGAGCCCGATCCCGTCGAGCGCGAACGCCTGACCCGCGAGCTGTTGCAGACCCTCGGCTACGGTTCCGGGGGGCTGCGCGACAGTGTGGTATCGACCAACTATTTCGTCGATCGCCGCCTGCGTGCGGGCTTTTCCCTCATCGGTGCGCGCAACGTGCTCAGTTTCAGCTTTACGCGTTCTGACCGCGAGCGCCTTGGCGCGGTGAGCTTCATCAACGCCCTCGACGACTTCTCGCAGTACGAGCGCGTGCGCGAGCGCAGTGCGGCGGTCACCTTCAATCATCGTCTCAGCCCGAGCAGTTCGCTCAATGCCTCGGCAAGCCGTTCGCATGCCACCGGACGGGGCGGGGGCGATGCGGAAACCCGGCGCACGCTGTACAGCCTCGGCCTGAGCACCAGCCTGGGACCGCAGACCAGCGCCGGGCTGAGCTACCGCCGCCAGATCTCCCGCGGCAGCAGCGAGTTCACCGAGAACGCCCTCAGCGCCACGTTCGGGATGCGCTTCTGAACCCCCGGCAAAGACCTGCAGGGGCGCCATCAACAGCGGACCATTGATGTACGAATCCTACTACCGACTCAGCGGCAAGCCTTTCCAGCTCAACCCCGATCCTGCCTTCTTCTACGGCAGTCGCGGCCATCGGCGGGCGATGGCCTATCTCGAATACGGCCTGCACCAGAGTGAGGGCTTCATCGTCATCACCGGCGAGATCGGTGCGGGCAAGACCACCCTGGTGCGCAGCCTGCTCGAACGCCTGGATGCCGCGCAGGTGGTGGCGGCCAATCTGGTCAGTACCCAGATCGATGCAGGCGACATGCTGCGCATGGTCGCGGCGGCCTTCGGGGTGCCGACGCGCAACCTGCAGAAGGCCGACCTCCTGCTCGCCCTGGAGACCTTCCTGGTGTCGGTCACCGCTGCCGGCAAGCGCGCGCTGCTGATCGTCGACGAGGCGCAGAACCTCACCGCCGATGCGGTGGAGGAGCTGCGCATGCTGTCCAACTTCCAGCTCGAGGACCATGCCCTGCTGCAGAGCTTCCTCGTCGGTCAGCCGGAGTTCCGCGACATCATGCAGGGCCCGGACATGCAGCAGTTGCGCCAGCGCGTCATCGCCTCCTACCACCTCGGCCCGATGGACGCCGGTGAGACCCAGGCCTACATCGAACACCGCCTTCACCACGTCGGTTGGGAGGACGATCCGCTTTTCTCCGCCGCTGCGATGCGCGCCGTGTATGCCGCCAGCGGAGGCATTCCGCGCCGCATCAACACCCTCTGCGACCGCCTCATGCTGGCCGCCTTCATCGCCGAGCGCCACAGCATCGACGAAGCCGACGTGCGCGAGGTGGTCGACGAGATGCATCAGGAGATGCAGGGCGGCAGCGCCGCCACCGGGCGCCCGGCGAATGGCGCCGCGCGCCCGGTGGGCGGGGTGGACGGACTGACGTTGGGCCACCTCGACATCGCTCCTGAGCTCGCGCAGACCATCGAGGCGCTCGCCGCCGGTACCGACCTGCAGCGCATCGAGGCGCGCCTGACCCGTCTCGAACAGTCGGTTTCCGCCACCCTCTCCGCCCTCGACCAGCTCGTACGCGCCGCGCGCCGCGAGCCCGCCAGCCAGGAAGGTCCGCATGAGCAGTGAATCCGGCCAGCCCGCGCCCATCCTCTGCGTTGTCGGCGCGCGCCCCAACTACATGAAGATGGCGCCCATCATCCGTGCCTTTGCCGCCCATCAGCCGCCCTTGCCGACGGTGCTGGTGCATACCGGGCAGCACTACGACACGGCGATGAACGACCGCCTCTTCGCCGATCTCGACCTGCCCGCACCGGATGTCAATCTCGGCGTCGGCTCCGCTTCCCATGCCGTGCAGACCGCCGAAGTGATGAAGCGCTTCGAGCCCCTCATCGACGCTCACGGCGCGCGCGCCGTGCTGGTGGTCGGCGACGTCAACTCGACCCTCGCCTGCGCGCTGGTGGCCTGCAAGCGCCAGGTGCCGGTGATCCACGTCGAATCCGGGCTGCGCAGCTACGACCGCGCGATGCCCGAGGAGATCAACCGCATCCTCACCGACCAGATCTCCGACCTGCTGTACACCACCGAGCGCAGCGCCCACGACAACCTCGCCCGTGAAGGCATTGCCGGGCAGCGCGCGGTATTCGTCGGCAATGTCATGATCGACAGCCTGTTTGCCAGTCTGCCGCGCGCGGTACCGCCGCAGACCCTGCTCGCAGCCGCCGGCGTCGATCCTGCGCGCATCGCCTCGGGCTATGGCGTGGTGACCCTGCACCGCCCCTCCAACGTAGACCATGCCGAAGTGCTGGGGCCGCTGATCGACGCGCTGCGCGAGATCTCCCTGCGCCTGCCGCTGGTGTTTGCGCTCCACCCGCGTACACGCGGCAATCTCGAACGCTTCGGCCTGCTCGATCGCCTCGATGCGCCGGGCATCATCATCCTGCCACCACAGGGTTATCTGGAGATGCTCGGCCTGATGTCGCGTGCCGTGATGGTTCTCACAGACTCCGGCGGCATACAGGAAGAAACTACTGCTCTGGGCGTGCCCTGCCTGACCATCCGCAACAACACCGAGCGGCCGATCACCGTGGAGCAGGGCACCAACACCCTCATCGGCACCGATCCGCAGGCCCTCCTCGCCGGGGTTGACGACATCCTCGCCAACGGCGGCAAGCGCGGACGGGCGCCGGAATACTGGGACGGCAAGGCCGCCGAACGCATTGCCGCCCATCTTGCCGACTGGCTGGCCACGCACGAGCGAGCGCCCCGACCATGAGCACTGCCGCCGCCATCACCAACGCCCTCACCATCGACGTCGAGGACTACTTCCAGGTCTCCGCGCTGGCCCCGCACTTTCCCCGCGAGCGCTGGGACAGCGTGCCCTGCAGGGTGGAAGCCAACGTCGAGCGCATTCTCGGCCTGCTCGCCGAGCGCGGCGTGAAGGCGACCTTCTTCACCCTCGGCTGGGTGGCCGAGCGCTACCCGCAACTGGTGCGCCGCATCGCTGCCGACGGTCATGAAGTGGCCAGCCACGGCTACGGCCATGAACGGGCCAGCGCGTTGCCCCGCGAGGCTTTTCTGGCCGACATCCGGCTTGCCAAGGCAGTGCTCGAGGACATCACCGGCGAGGCCGTGAGCGGCTATCGCGCACCCAGCTTTTCCATTGGCCGCGCCAACCTGTGGGCCCACGATTGCCTGGCCGAGGCCGGCTACCGCTACAGCTCCAGCGTCTACCCGGTGCAGCACGATCACTACGGCATGCCCGAGGCGCCGCGTTTCCCGTGGCGGCTGGAGAACGGCCTGGTGGAGATCCCGGTCACCACCATGCGCTGGCTGGGGCGCAACTGGCCGGCCGGCGGCGGCGGCTATTTCCGCCTGCTGCCCTATGCGCTGTCGCGCTGGCAGATCGCCCGCGTCAATCACAACGACCGGCGTCCGGCGATCTTCTACTTCCACCCCTGGGAGATCGACCCCGGGCAGCCGCGGGTGCGCGAGGCGGGGGCGAAGACGCGCTTCCGTCACTACGTCAATCTGCAGCACACCGAAGGCCGTCTGCGGCGCCTGTTGCAGGACTTCTCGTGGGGGCGGGCCGACACGGTGTTCCGCGACGCCGCCTGATGTCTGCCGCGCATCCCGCTTCCGTACAGGTCTGCCGCCTGGACGCGGCCAGCCGGGCGCGCTGGGATGCCTTCGTGCATGCCTGCCCGCAGGCCACCTTCTTCCATCTCGCGGCCTGGCAAGGCATCGTCGAAGACGTCTTCCGCCACCGCTGTCATTTCCTCTACGCCGAGCGCAATGGCGAGATCCTTGCCGTGCTGCCGCTGGCCGAGGTCAGCAGCCGCCTCTTCGGCCATGCCCTGACCTCGCTGCCGTTCTGCGTCTACGGCGGCATCGCCGGCGACGACCCTGCCGCGGTCGCCGCGCTGGAAGCCGAGGCCGATGCGCTGGCGCGTACCCTCGGTGTGCAGCATCTCGAATACCGCAACCTCAGCGCGCGCCATCCCGAGTGGCCACGCCAGGAGGTCTACGTCACCTTCCGCAAGGCCATCCTCCCCGAGGTCGATGCCAACATGGCGGCCATCCCGCGCAAGCAGCGCGCAATGGTGCGCAAGGGGATCAAGAACGGTCTGGTGAGCGAGATCGATGCCGGCGTCGAACGTTTCTTCGCGCTGTATGCCGACAATGTCCGCCGCCATGGCACGCCGGCATTGCCGAAGCGCTTCTTTGCCCGTCTGCGCGAGGTGTTCGGCGAGGCCTGCGAGGTACTCATCGTTACCGACGGCGCCGGCAAGGCGCTGTCCGGCGTGCTGAGCTTCTATTTCCGTGACGAGGTGCTGCCCTACTATGCCGGCGACGACCTTGCCGCGCGCGACCTTGCCGCCAATGACTTCAAATACTGGGAGCTGATGCGCCGCGCCTGCGAGCGCGGCTGCCGACTGTTCGACTACGGTCGCAGCAAGATCGGCACCGGACCATGGAGTTTCAAGAAGAACTGGGGGTTCGAGGCCCAGCCGCTGTCCTATGAATACGTGCTCTACAAGCGCGACAGCGTGCCGCAGAACAATCCCATGAATCCCAAGTACCGACTCTTCATCGCCCTCTGGAAGCGTCTGCCGCTGGGGGTGGCGAATGCGCTGGGGCCGCACATCGTGCGCAATCTGGGTTAGGCATGGACGCGCGCCCCGCAGTCCTCTTCCTTGCCCACCGCATTCCCTGGCCGCCCAACAAGGGCGACAAGGTGCGCTCCTTCAACATCCTGCGCCACCTTGCGCAGCGCTACCGGGTATACCTGGGCACCTTTGTCGACCATCCCGACGACCTCGCCCACGTCGACCGCCTCAGCGAGTGGTGCGCCGACGTGCACGTCGAGCGTCTGCACCCCTTGCCGGCGCGCCTCGCCAGCCTGCGCGGCCTGCTCAGCGGCGAGGCGCTGTCGTTGCCGTACTACCGCAACGCCACGCTGCAGCGCTGGGTGCGCGATACCCTGGCGAACCGCGCCATCGAGCGTGCGGTGGTGTTCTCCGGGCCAATGGCTCAGTACGTCGACGCCGCCGCGCTGCAGCGCGTGGTGGTGGATTTCTGCGATGTCGATTCCGCCAAGTGGACGCAGTACGCCGCCCGCCGCAGTGGGCCGCTGGCCTGGCTGTACCGTCGCGAGGGGCGACGCCTGCTGGCCTTCGAGGCGGCCGCGGCGCAGCGTGCCGACGCGGCCCTGTTCGTCACCGCGGCCGAGGCGCAACTCTTCCGCACCGCCGCGCCGCAGGCTGCCGCCAGGGTGGGGGTGATGCAGAACGGTGTCGATGCGGCGTACTTCAGCCCTGCGCACGACTTCACGCGGCCGTGGCCGGAGGGCGGACCGGTGCTGGCGTTCACCGGGGCGATGGACTACTGGCCGAACATCGATGCGGTGTGCTGGTTCGCCGCCGAGGTGCTCCCCGCCTTGCGTGCGCGCCACCCGGGCATACGCCTCGCCATCGTCGGCATGAATCCCGCCCCCGCCGTGCGCGCGCTCGCCGCTGAGGACGTGCTGGTGACCGGCAGCGTGCCCGACGTGCGCCCCTATCTGGCCCATGCAGAAGTGGTGGTGGCGCCGCTGCGGGTGGCCCGCGGCATCCAGAACAAGGTCCTCGAAGCGATGGCGATGGCGCGCGCGGTGGTGGTGTCGGCCGATTCCGCCGCCGGGCTTGCCGGGCAGGCCGGCGAGGCCTACGTGAGCGCACTCAGCGCCGCTGACTTTACCGAGGCGGTCAGTGCTCTGCTGCACGCACCGGAGCGTGCGCGTGCCATCGGCAGCGCGGCGCGGCGTACGGTGGAGCGCTGCTACAGCTGGGATGCCCATCTCGGCCGTCTCGACGAACTGCTTGAAGGTGCATCATGCTGAGCGCAGCCACCGTGTCGACCCCGCCCCTCGGCGGCCGCGGCCTGGCGTACGCCGCCGTGCTCGTTGGCGTGCTGCTCTGGCTGGTGGGCTGGTACTGGCCGACGGCGGCCGGCATGGCGTCGATCTGGTGGCATTCCGAAACCTATGCCCACGGCCTCGTGGTGCTGCCCCTGTGCGCCTGGCTGGTGTGGCGCAGCCGCGTGCGCCTGGTCGGGCTGGCGCCGCAGCCGGTGCCCTGGCTGGCGCTGCCCTTGGCGCTGGGCGGCGGTGCGTGGCTGCTCGGCCACATGGTGGCGGTGAATGCGCTCATGCATGCCGCACTGGTGACCATGGTGGTGGTGGCCAGCGTCGCCCTGCTGGGCTGGCGGCTCGCCCGCGTGCTGGCCTTTCCGCTGCTGTTCCTGTTCTTCGCGGTGCCGGTGGGTGACTTCCTGCTGCCCACGCTGATGCACTACACCGCAGAGTTCACCGTCGCCGCCCTGCGCATGTCCGGGGTGCCGGTGTATCAGGAGGGCCTGCATTTCGTCATCCCCAACGGGCGCTGGTCGGTGGTGGAAGCATGCAGCGGCGTGCGCTACCTGATCGCCTCGCTGATGGTCGGCACCCTCTACGCCTACCTCAACTACCGCAGCCTGCATCGCCGCCTGCTGTTCGTGCTCGTTGCCGCGATCGTCCCCATCTTCGCCAACTGGCTGCGCGCCTACCTGATCGTGATGCTCGGTTACCTGTCCGACAACCGCATCGCCGCCGGGGTCGATCACCTCATCTATGGCTGGGTGTTCTTCGGCGTGGTGATCCTGCTGATGTTCTTCATCGGCGCACGCTGGCGCGAGGATCTCGACGAGCCTGCCGCCCTTCCCGGAGGGGCGCCCGCAGAACCCCTCGACCTGCGCCGCCTGTGGGCCACGGCGGCTCTGCTGGGGGTGGTGAGTGCGGCCTTTCCGCTCCTCGCCGGTCGCCTCGATGCCGACGTGGCACCGTTTGCGGTCGATGTCCCGGCGCTGCCGGCAGTTGCCGGCTGGGAGAGCGACGCCACTGCGCTGAGCGACTTCCACCCGCATTACCGTGGCCAGCGCGGCGAACTGCGCCAGGGCTGGCGGCGGGGCGACGACAGCCTCACCCTGCAGGTCAGTTTCTACGCCCGTCAGCGCCCCGGCCATGAGCTGGCGATGTGGGGCAACCAGCTCGTCGGCTACGACGACAAGGCCTGGATGCAGCTCACCAGCAATGCCGACCGCCTGCCGCTGGGGGCCGACGGCAGCGCGCGGCCGGTGCGCCGCACGGTGGTGGCGAGCGCCGACGACCGCCGCCGCATCCACGTCTGGGAGTGGTACTGGGTGGATGGCGAGGTGGTCACCAGCATGACCCGCGTCAAGCTGCTGAAGGCCGTCCAGCGTCTGCGCGGGCGCGACAGCAATGCCGCCTACGTCGCCATCGTCATCGAAGAAGCGGGCGACGGGCAGGCGGCGCGCTTGCGTGCGGAGGATTTCGCCGCGGCTGTTGGTGGTGCATTGCAGGGCATGCTGCTGCGTTCTGCGGAGGCGCTCGATGGTGACTGAACAGATCCCGCTTATCGCCCATGTGGTCTACAGCTTTCGTGTCGGTGGGTTGGAGAACGGAGTTGTGAATCTGATCAACCGTCTCCCGCATGAGCGCTATCGCCACGTGGTGATAGCGCTGACGGATTGTTGCCCGCAGTTTTGCGAGCGCATAACGCGCACGGACGTTGATTTCATTTCGCTGCACAAGCCCCCCGGGCATGGTGTGAAGGTCTACCCGGAGCTTTACCGGTTGTTCAGGCGTTTGCGTCCCCGCATTGTTCATACCCGTAATCTCGCCGCACTTGAGGCGGTGGTCCCGGCATGGGCTGCTGGCGTGAAGTACCGCATCCATGGTGAGCACGGTTGGGACAGTTTCGATCGCGAGGGGCGCAGTCGCAAGTACCGGCTTGTGCGTCGCCTCTATGCGCCCCTGGTCAACCACTACGTGGCCTTGTCCGGGCAGATAGAGAGCTACCTCAGGGAGCATGTAGGCGTGTCGTCGCAAAAGCTCAGCCGAATCTGCAACGGCGTCGACGCGACTCGGTTTCACCCTGCCCTCCTGGGGCGGGAAATGCTCGCTGGCGGGCCGTTCAACGATTCCCGCCTGCTGGTTTTCGGGACAGTGGGTCGCTTGCAGGCCGTCAAGGACCAGTTGACGCTGGTGCGAGCCTTTGCGCTGGCCTGCCAGCAAGGCGGGGAGAAGGCGCGAGGTTGGCGTTTGCTGATTGCCGGCGATGGCCCACTGCGTGCCGAGGTCGAAGCCGAGATACTTGCCCATGGATTGACCGAATCGGTATGGCTGGCAGGCGAACGCAGTGATGTCCCGGCGGTGATGAGGGCGCTCGATGTATTCATTCTGCCCTCGCGCTCGGAAGGGATTTCGAACACCATTCTTGAGGCGATGGCCAGTGCGCTGCCGGTGATTGCAACCAAGGTCGGAGGTAACGGCGAACTGGTCGGTCATGAACATAGTGGTCTGCTGGTCGAGGCCGCCGACCCACAGGGAATGGCTGTTGGATTGCTGCGCTATGCAGCCGATGTTTCACTGCGGCGGGGTCATGGTGCCGCGGGAAGGGCTCGCGTGGAGGAGGAATTCAGTCTCGACGGCATGGTGGCGCGCTATCAGGGCATGTACGAGCGCATTTCGCTGCGTTGAGCGGGCGCTGAGCGAGGATAGGTAATCAAATGTGCGGTATAGCGGGTCTGTTCGATACGCGCGGGTGTTCTGCTTTCGACCGCTCATTGGTGGAGCGCATGAACGCGGTGCAGTTCCACCGCGGTCCCGACGAGGGTGGCACCCACTTCGAGCCCGGGGTCGCGCTGGCCCATCGCCGGCTCTCCATCATCGACCTGTCCACCGGCCAGCAACCGCTGTTCAACGAGGATGGCAGTGTCGCCGTGGTGTTCAACGGCGAAATCTACAACTACCAGGAGCTGGTCCCCGAGCTTGAGGCCCTTGGCCACGTCTTCCATACCCGCAGCGATACCGAGGTCATCGTCCATGCCTGGGAGGCCTGGGGGGAGGACTGCGTGCGGCGCTTCCGCGGCATGTTTGCCTTCGCCCTTCACGACCGTGCGCGCCAGACCCTGTTTATGGCGCGCGACCGCCTCGGCGTCAAGCCGCTGTTCTATGCCGAGCTCGACGACGGTACGGTGGCCTTCGGCTCCGAGCTGAAGGTGCTCATGCAGCACCCGCGGCTCGACCGCAGCATCGATCCGCTGGCGGTGGAGGAGTACTTCGCCCTCGGCTACGTCGCCGAGCCGCGCTGCATCTTCCGTGGCGCCCGCAAGCTGGGGCCGGGTGAGTCCCTGTGCATCCGCCGTGGCGAGGCTGTGGCGCAGCCGCGGCAGTACTGGGACGTGCGCTTCACCCTGGACAACCCGCTGAGTGCCGACGAGGCCATGGGCGAGCTCACCGAGCGCCTGCGTGAATCGGTGCGTCTGCGCATGATTGCCGAGGTGCCGCTGGGCGCTTTCCTCTCCGGCGGGGTCGATTCCAGCGCCGTGGTGGCGACCATGGCCGGTCTCAGCGGCGAAGCGGTCAACACCTGCTCGATCGCCTTTGACGATCCACGCTTCAACGAGTCCGAATTTGCCGCCATGGTGGCGCAGCGCTACCACACCCTGCACTTCGTCGAGACCGTGAAGTCCGACGACTTCGATCTCATCGACACCCTCGCCGCGCTGTACGACGAACCCTATGCCGACAGCTCGGCGATTCCCACCTACCGGGTCTGCCAGCTTGCCCGCAAGCATGTCACCGTGGCGCTGTCGGGGGACGGGGGTGACGAGAGCTTTGCCGGCTACCGGCGCTATCGCGAACATCTGCGTGGAGAGCGTTTGCGAGGCCTGCTGCCCGAGGGTGTGCGGCGGTCCGTGTTCGGCGTGCTTGGGCGTTTCTACCCGCAAGCGGATTGGGCGCCTCGGCCGTTTCGTGCCAGGGCAACCTTGCAGGCCATGGCGCGAGACGCCGTAGCAGCCTATTTCCACGAGATATCGATCATGCGCGATGAAATGCGGCGGCGCATTTTCAGTGACAAGTTCCGGGCCAGCCTGGGCGGGTACGATGCGGTGGAGGTCTTCCGCCGCCACGCTGCTGCCGGAGCTACCGATGACCCCCTGGCGTTGATCCAGTACCTCGATCTGAAGACCTATCTGGTCGGTGACATCAACACCAAGGTCGACCGCGCCAGCATGGCACATTCACTTGAAGTTCGTGAGCCCTTGATGGATCACGAACTGGTGGAGTGGCTGGCCACCCTCCCTTCGTCGCTGAAGGTACATGGGCAGGAAGGCAAATACCTGTTCAAAAAGGCCATGGAACCTATGTTGCCTGTGGATGTGCTCTACCGCCCGAAGATGGGATTCGCCGTGCCCTTGGCCCGCTGGTTCCGCGGTCCCCTGAAGGCGCGCATGTGTGACGCCGTACTCGGTGAAACGCTGGCGGCTACTGGTATATTCAAACGCGATACTCTTCGGCATCTGGTGGATGCGCATCTGTCCGGCGCGCGTGATTACAGCGCAGCCCTTTGGGCCGTGCTCATGTTCGAAGCGTTCCTGCGCAAACAGTCGGGCGTTGGTGCCCCGGTAATCACATCCAGTAGCGCAACGCATTGATATGAACAAGTCCTCTGACTATCAGCAGCACATCCACGTCTTTCGAGGTGTGGCGATCATCTTCATCGTCTTTGCGCATACCATTCCGTCTCTCGACTGGAGCGGGTCGCCGTGGACGGGCAGGGTGATCGATGCGATTGCCAACCAGAGCTCGATCTTCTTTTTCTTCATTGCCGGTTACCTGTTTCAGCATCTGAGTGGGCGTTTCCGTTTTCCCTCCTATCTGAAGCAGAAGTTTCTTACCGTAATACTGCCGTACTTGTTGCTCTCCGTTCCTGCTCTGGTGGTCTTCACCGTGTTTACGCGGCGCACAGGGATGTGGCCGTGGTTCTATGATCTTGAGGTGTGGCAGCAGGTCTCGCTGTTCCTGCTTACCGGGAAGCATCTGGCTCCGCTGTGGTTCGTGCCGACAATCGCCTTGTTCTATCTGGTGGCGCCAGTGTTGCTGTGGATTGACCGCAATCATCCCCGGCTGTACTGGCTCATCGTTCCTTTGCTGGTGTTGTCTACCTACCTGGGGCGCGATGGGCCCTATGGGCCGATCGACAAAGCCATCTACCTGTTCCCGGTATATCTCCTCGGAATGGCTTTCTCCCACTACAAGGAGCGGGCCCTTGCCCTTGTTGCGCAGTGGTGGCCGGCGCTGACGGTGCTGGCGGCACTGACCATAAGCGGGGTAGTGCTGGAATGGGAAGGGCCACCCTATCTGCACATGCCGATGAAGACTGCGCTGGCTTTGCTGATCACCTTGGCGCTTTACCGCTGGCACGGAGTGCTCGGCAAGAGGCTCGATTATGTCGCCGAGGTCAGTTTTGGCATCTTCTTTATCCATGCCTACTTCATTTCGGCGATCAAGGTCGCTACCGTGTACGTGCTCCATGGCACCATCTACGACGGGACCGGCAGCGAGGACATCCCCGGCAATCTACTGACGTTTGCGCTCTACGCGGGGGCTGTCGTCGTCCTTACTGTTGTTGCCATCTGGGCGGCAAAACGCATTCTCGGCAAACGCAGCCGGATGTTCATCGGGGCCTGAAGCGTGCGCATTCTTCATATTCTCGACCATTCCATTCCGCTGCACAGCGGCTATACGTTCCGTACCGCCGCCTTGTTGCGCGAACAGCGCGCACTGGGGTGGGAGACCTTCCACCTCACGTCACCCAAGCAGGGCAGCGTCGCTGCCTGCGTCGAGGACGTCGATGGCCTGCGTTTCCATCGCACGCCGGTTCCACCGCCCGGCCCGGCGGGAATAAATGAATGGCGGCAAATGCGGGCCACCGAGCGGCGGCTGGAGGCGCTGGCCCGCGAACTGCGGCCTGACGTCTTGCACGCCCATTCGCCTGTGCTCAACGCCATTCCCGCGATCCGCGCAGGTAGGCGGCTGGGGATTCCCGTGGTGTACGAGATACGCGCCTTCTGGGAGGACGCCGCGGTAGACCACGGAACCACAGCCGAAGGCAGTTTGCGCTACAGAGCGACGCGGGCGCTGGAAAGCTGGGCGCTCCGGCGTGTCGATCATGCGTTCACCATCTGCGAAGGTTTGCGTGCGGACATCGTCGCTCGGGGTATCCCGGCTGACAGAGTGACGGTGATCCCCAATGCGGTGGACGTCGACGGTTTTCAGCTTTCCGGCGCCCCCGATCCGGAACTGCGTCGCCAGCTTGGGCTGGAGGGCAGTGTCACGATCGGGTTCGTCGGCTCCTTCTACGCCTACGAGGGTCTGGATCTGCTTCTCGACGCCTTCGCAAGGCTGCTCCATGGACGTCCTGAACTGCGTCTGTTGCTCGTCGGAGGTGGGCCTCAGGAGCACAATCTGCGTGAACAGGCGGCGCGCCTTGGAATCAACGACAAGGTCGTGTTCTCTGGTCGCGTACCCCATGCCGAGGTCAGTCGTTACTATGACCAGATTGACCTGTTGGCGTACCCGAGGCACTCGATGCGCCTCACCGAGCTGGTGACCCCGCTTAAGCCGCTTGAGGCCATGGCGCAGGGGCGGCTTTTCGTCGCTTCCGATGTCGGTGGGCACAAGGAGCTTATTCGTGACGGTGAAACCGGCAAGCTGTTTGCCGCTGACAGTACCGAAGCCCTGGCGGCGGCCATTGAAGAGATGTTATGTGACCGGGTGAATTGGCCGAGGATGCGCCGCGCAGGACGGGTTTTCGTTGAGCAGGTACGTAACTGGAAGAACAGCGTTGCAGGTTATCGTGCGCCGTATGAGGCGCTTATCCGGAAGGGAGGCTCATGCGGAAGCTGAATGTGCTCATGTCTGGGCCGTTGCCCCCTGCCGTAGGAGGAATGGCTTCGGTGCTCGATGGGCTTGGCAGATCGTCATTGTCTGGAAGGGTGGAGCTGACTCTGTTCGATACCGGGAAGAAGACCGCTCCGGGGCGTTCCCTGCTGGTAGGTATCGGGTCGCGGCTTGCCCTGATGAAGAGGTGGTGGCGAGCGCTTGGTCAGACCGACATTGCACATATACACACCTGCAGCGGCTTCACCTTCTTTCTGGATGGTGGATTGCTGGTGTTGGCCAAGGCTCGCGGTGTGAGCACGGTGCTTCATATTCACGGCGCGATGTTCGATCAGTTTCTGGACTCACTGGGGTGGTTCCGCACGCCGTTGGCTCGCATGCTGGCGCGCCTTGCAGACTCTGTAGTGGTGCTCTCGGAGGACTGGCAGAGAAAGCTCGCCGGTCGACTTCCCGGCGCTCGCCTGGCGATCGTGGCGAATGGTGTCGCGCGGCCGCAGTCGTCAGGGGCAAATGTGCGCAAGGCGGGAGCCGTGCCGCATTTCGTCTTTCTGGGCAACCTCGGCAGGCGCAAGGGTGTGGATGTGCTGCTTGATGCGGCTGCGCAGGCGACTGAGTCTTGGACGCTCGCGTTGGCGGGTGGAGAGGAAGATGCCGGCTTCGCCGAGTGGGCGAGAGCACGGGTCAGAGAACTCTCCCTGGCTCAGAGAGTGGAAGTTCTTGGGCCGGTGGTGGGTGCGGAAAAGGATGCACTGTTGAACTCGGCGGATGGATTTGTGCTCCCGTCTCTCGCTGAGGGGTTACCCATGGCCTTGCTGGAGGCGATGGCGGCGGGGTTGCCGGTGGTCGTCAGTACGGTGGGTGCCATGCCGGAAGTCGTTACTGAGGGAGTTGAAGGCCTACTGGTAGAGCCGGGCAATCCGACGGTGCTCTGCGCAGCGCTCGACAGCTTATCTGCCGATCCGGTAAGGGCTCGGCAGATGGGTGATGCCGCCAGAGAAACTTGCGAGCGGAGATTCGGCGTGGAGGCTGCAGTGGAAGAACTGACGAAGCTCTATTTCAGTATCGGGGCCGGAAGCCTCCGTCAAGCGAGCTAGGAGAGGGAGCATGCCGAAGTCAAGAGGGCTGTCGCTCTATACCCGGTTTGTCGCGGGAGTGCTGTTCCCACTGCAGGAGTTCCTGAAGAAGCACGATACCGTGCAGGTGCGTAGCCGGATGGAGGCCGTGCAGTGGTGGCCTCGCGAACGCATCGATGCACTTCAGCTTGAGCGTTTGCGTGCCTTACTGATCGATGCTGGAACGAACGTACCCTATTATCGGGATGTCTTCGCGCGTTCCGGTTTCGATCCCTCTGGAGTAAAGGGGGTGGCTGACCTCCAGGCTCTCCCCTTTCTCACCAAGGCCGACATCCGTGCCCACAGCGATGCCCTGCGTGCCGACGATGCAGTGGGGCTGGCACGTTTCAATACCGGCGGCTCCAGTGGCGAGCCGCTGATCTTCTTCATCGGCAGCGAGCGCGTCACCCATGACGTTGCCGCCAAGTGGCGGGCAACGCGGTGGTGGGAGGTGGATATCGGCGACCGCGAGATCGTCGTCTGGGGGTCGCCGATCGAGCTCGGCACCCAGGACCGCGTTCGCCTGCTGCGCGATGCGCTGATGCGCACCGAACTGCTGCCCGCCTTCGAGATGTCCGACGCCAGGGTCGACGGCTTCATCGCCCGCATCCGCGCGCGCCGTCCACGGATGCTCTTCGGCTACCCGTCGGCGATCAGCCATATCGCGCTGCGCGCCGAGACGCGCGGCGTGCGCCTCGACGACCTCGGCGTCCGGGTGGTGTTCTGCACCTCGGAGCGTCTTTACGACCACCAGCGCGAGCTCATCTCCAGGCTCTTCGGCTGCCCGGTGGCGAATGGCTACGGCGGCCGCGACGCCGGCTTCATCGCCCATCAGTGCCCGCACGGCAGCATGCACATCACTGCCGAGGACATCGTCGTCGAGATTATCGACGGCGAGGGCAGGGTGCTGCCGCCCGGCGAGGCCGGCGAGATCGTCGTCACCCATCTCGCCACCCGTGATTACCCCTTCATCCGCTACCGCACCGGCGACATCGGCACGCTGTCAGAGGAGGCCTGTGCCTGCGGGCGCGGTCTGCCCGTCCTCAAGGACATCCAGGGGCGCAGTACCGATTTCGTTGTCGCTGCCGATGGCACGGTGCTGCACGGCCTGGCGCTGATCTACATCCTCCGTGATCTGCCCCAGGTACGTGCCTTCAAGATCGTCCAGGAAAGCCGCAGCCTCACCCGCGTGCTGGCGGTACCCGAAGCCGGCACCGCGACCGCGGCGCTGACGGCCCTGATCGTCGACGGCTTCCGCCGCCGCCTCGGTGCCACCGTGGATGTCGAGGTGGATTGGGTGGATGCCATTCCCGCCGAGAAGTCGGGCAAGTTCCGTTACGTGGTCAGCAATGTGGCCGTGCGCTGAGGAGCGGAAGACGCCGTGCGTGATCTGATCATCGTTGCCATCGTCGTCGTAGCGGCGGTACTAGCCCTGCGTCGCCCCTGGGTGGGAGTGATGCTATGGACCTGGCTGAGCATCATGAACCCGCATCGTTACGCGTGGGGCTTTGCCTACACAGCCCCGCTGGCGGCCCTCGCTGCAGGATCCACTTTGCTGGGGCTGTTGTTCACCCGTGACCGTCAGCATCCCTTCCAGGGCGCACCCATGGTGTGGCTCTTCCTGCTGGTCTGCGCGATTACCCTGTCTTGGCTCTTCGGTGTCGATCCGGGCGGTGACTATGCCCAGTGGAACAAGGTCATGAAGATCTACTTGATGACCTTCGTTGCCAGCATGCTGTTGATGAATCGCCAGCACATCATGGCCTTTGCCTGGGTTACGGCGGGGTCGATGGCGGTGCTGGCGGGCAAGGGCGGTGTGTTCACCATTCTAACCGGGGGCAACTATCGAACCTGGGGGCCGACGGGTTCGTTCATCCAGGACAACAACGAATTTGCCCTGGCAACCATCATGGCCATTCCCTTGCTCCACTTTCTGCAGCTGCAGTTGCGCAGCAGGTGGATGCGACATGCGATGACCGTGGTGATGTTGCTCTGTGTCGCTTCTGCGCTCGGGTCACATTCGCGGGGCGCGCTGCTGGCCCTGCTCGGCATGGGGGTGGTGTTCTGGTGGCGCAGTCAGCGCAAGGCCGCGATTGCGGGGCTGGTGGTGGTCATCATCCTGGTACTGCTGCCGATGATGCCCGATCACTGGTGGGAGCGCATGGATACGATCAAGACCTACGAGGAGGATGCCTCCGCAATGGGGCGCATCAATGCCTGGATCGTCGCCTGGGAGGTCGCCAAGAGCCACCTGTTCGGTGCCGGCATGAGCTACCAGTACGAGTTCTTCTTTCTCATGCATGGTGTTTACGAGGACAAGGCGAGGGCCGCACACAGCATCTATTTCCAGATTCTTGGCAATCACGGTTTCGTTGGCTTGGCCGTTTTTCTGGGTTTGTGGGTGTCGACCTATCGCGCGGCGGGCTGGCTGAAGACGCACGCGCGCGGCTTGCCGGAGGGGCAGTGGGCAGCCGATCTTGGCGCGATGGCGCAGGTCTGTCTGATCGGCTATGCCTTGGGCGGAGCGTTCTTGAGCATGTCTTACTTTGATCTTCCGTACAATGTCATGGTCATGGTTGTGCTGGCTAAGAAATGGGTGCTTCAGGAGGGCTGGAAAACCGAGCCTCGCGGATCCATACTTGACAATGCCGGGCTGGGTTGGGTGGCGCGCAGGTGGGCGGGGCGCGGTTCGTAGGTGGCAGGTTTTTCGGCCGAGGATCGGCCGCAGTGGGAGAGCGATCATGTTGAATCGGGTACTGCTCAGCCTGCTGTCGCCCGCGGGCGCCCGGGCCCGCCTGTCGGTGCTGATTTTCCACCGTGTGCAAGTGCAACCCGATCCGTTGTTCCCGATGGAATGCGATGCCGCGCGCTTTCGCCAGATCGCCGCCTGGCTGTCACGTTACTGTAACGTTTTGCCCCTTGATGAGGCTCTGCAGCTGATCGACCGTGGCAGGCTGCCGGCTCGTGCGGCCGCAATCACGTTCGACGACGGTTATGCTGATAACTATGAAGTGGCATTGCCGATACTGCAGTCCTGTGGTCTTAAGGCGACCTTCTTCATCGCCACCGGGTTTCTCGATGGAGGGCGGATGTGGAACGATACCTTGATCGAAGCTGTTCGACGCACTCGGGCTGAGGTGCTGGGGTCTGATGTGGCTGGGGTGCCCGCGCACGCGGTGGTCAGTGTGGAGGAAAAACGTGCCGCACTGATGGCGTTGATCCGTGGGATCAAGCATCTGCCACCGGCGCTGCGTAGCGAGGCGGTGAATGAGGTTGCCGAGAAAAGCGGTGCGCAACTGCCGGGCGATCTGATGTTGACGAGTCCGCAGGTGCTTGCCTTGCGTGACGCGGGGATGTCCATCGGGGCTCACACGGTCTCCCATCCGATATTGGCCAGCCTGGATGGTACCGCTGCACGTCGAGAACTGGCAGACAGCCGCGATCATCTCCAGGGGCTGCTCGGCGAACGTATCGCTCTGTTCGCCTACCCCAATGGCCGTCTCGGCCGCGACTATACCCGTGAACACGTCGATCTGGCTCGCGAACTTGGCTTCGCGGCCTCTGTGACGACCAACCCGGGGGCCGTCAGTGCGGCTTGTGACCGTCACCAGCTTCCGCGCTTCACCCCTTGGGATCGCGTACGCTGGCGCTTCGGCCTGCGGATGGCGCGCAATCTTCACGAACCAGTGATGTTTGCATGATCCTAGCCCGCATTTCTCACACCGTCCCTACTGCGGGTGCCGATACGCTCGTCGTGGCACGCCGTACTCGCTCGCGTCGCCTCGACGTAGTGTCAGCTACGCCCTCGGCGCCGCTCACTCCGTGCGGCGCACCACGATGGCGCCTCGACCCCCTTGTGACGGGCCAGTGTGAGAAATACGGGCGAGAAACCGCAGTTGGACGTGTCCGAGTGTGCGTCTGGCGCGTCGTTCGGCAAGGCACGACGAGGCGGCATGGTTTACCACGGCCGGATTGTCCATCCGGCCGGCTCCGGCGGCGCGGCGCGTGCGCC
>WPCG01032532.1_pt1 | contig 19733 bp, 18 predicted proteins | sample 5403311 | NCBI WGS metagenome assembly WPCG01 (sample SAMN12869467, study PRJNA574797) | sludge metagenome | isolation source: wastewater treatment of Control | place: China:Beijing | collected 2019-05-17 | reverse complement strand
CTTACTCAATAAATACTCATTAACATATTTAAATTTCAAAGATCTCGATGTGTCATAAGGCATTCCTTTTAGTATGCCCTCTTTTCATAATTACTATTTATTTCTTTTATCTTGACTTATTCTTAATAGTTGGCTTTATGTATTTGCGATAAGTTGGGCTAATGCAATTGAATAAAATTTACTTTCTTTAGAATCCGCACGAGAGGTTAACACAATAGGGCATTTTGCACCAGCTATGACAGATGCACTTTTTGCTTGAGCTAAAAACATCATGCTTTTATAAAAGACATTACCTGATTCAATTTGTGGCATGAGTAGAAAATCGACATCACCTGCCATGGGATCAGTGATTCCTTTATGTCTCGCTGCTTCTAAATTGATGGCATTATCTAAAGCAAATGGTCCACCAATGGTACATCCTTTAATACGACCATCTACATTACGTTGAATGAGTTCTTGACAATCAAGTGTCGCAGGCATTTTAGGATTAACTTTTTCAATTGCTGCAATACAACCTACTTTTGGATGTTTAATACCTACAGCCTTTGCAACTAATAGACCATTTTCAATAATCTCTTGTTTAATATCAACGTTAGGATCAATATTCATCGCACCATCACTCATTAAGAGTAACTTATGATATGTTGGAATCTCCATGACTGTCGCATGTGAAATTCGATTAGGTGTCCTAAGTCCGAAATCTTTATCAAGTGCAGCTCTTAAGATGACTGCAGTATCTACTAATCCTTTCATTAAAATATCTGCTTTATGTGTTGATACCATTTTTACTGCATATTCACAAGCCAATACTTTATCTTCAATATCAACAATTTCATATTTTTTTTCATCCATATGAAGTTCATTTAAAATGCGTTTGATTTCTTTTGCATGTCCCACAAGAGTAGCATCAATAATGCCTGCTTCATGTGCCATATGAACAGCATCTAAAACATGATCATCTTCTGCAACTGCCACAACCATCTTTTTCTTAGGTAATAATTGTGCATTTTTAACAATATCATGCATTGTTTTCATGATTGACCTCCTATAAATAAATCTTCGCTTTTTCTTCACCTTTTAAGACACGAAGTCCTCCAAGAGCAAGTGCTTCCATCTCATCTTCACCAGGATAAACCATCACAGGTGCAATAAAATCAACTCTTTCTTTAATCCATTCTACAGCTAATGTGTCATATGCAAGTCCACCAGTTAAAATAATCGCATCCACTTTTCCTTTTAATACTGTTGAACAACTACCGATTTCTTTTGAAATTTGATAACACATGACTTCATAAATGAAACGTGCTTTTTCATCTCCAGATTTGATACGTTGTTGGATCTCAAAACCGTCATTTGTTCCTAAATAAGCAACAAGTCCACCTTGTCCATAGTTTTTTCTTTGAATTTCTTTAAGTGTATACTTGCCAGAGAAAACCATTTTATATAATGGTCCCATAGGAACTGATCCACTTCGTTCGGGTGACATAGGACCGTCACCATCGAGTGCATTATTGACATCAATCACACGACCATTCTTATGAACACCAACAGAAATACCTCCACCTAAATGTGCAATAATGAGATTTAAATCTTTATAATCTTTCCCTAAATCTTTGCTTGCCTTTAAGGCAACTGCTTTTTGATTGAGTGCGTGAAATAAACTATCTCTTTTTATTTCAGGCATCCCTGTAAAACGTGCAATATCTTCCATTTCATCTACTGCAACAGGATCGACGATAAAGCTTGGAATACCTAGTTCATCACCTAAGGTTTTCGCAATAATGCATCCTAAATTACTTGCATGCTCGCCTCTTGGTGCTAACTTTATGAAGTCAATCATCGCATCATTGACTTCATATGTTCCACCTTCAATAGGTTTAAGCATACCTCCACGACCAACAATCGCATCTAGTTGTTCTAGATTAATTTTTGATTTTTGAATCGCTTCATGAATAGCTTTCATTCTAAAATCATATTGATCAATGATATGCTCAAACTTAGATATTTCAATCGCATCATGTTTGACACTTTCTTTATAGATAAGTTTTTCGTCTTCATAGATAGCAAGTTTCGTTGAAGTTGATCCTGGATTAATCGCGAGTATATGATATGACATAGTGTTCTCCTTTTATAATGATTCTATCGCTTGTATACGATCAGATATTTTGGGGTGAGTATAGTGAATTTTCTCATATAGTGGGTGTGGATTTAAATTTGAGAAATTTTCTTTAACTAATTTCTTTAATGCACTTAGCATATGCTTTTTATCAATTAGTGATGCAGAATATGCATCTGCTTTATATTCTGCTTGTCGACTTAAGTGATTCGTAACCACACCGAAAAGTAGACCGATAGGTTCTAAAAAGAGTGTAAAAAGGATTAAAGTAAATCCAATATGTTGTATCGGCAAATTAAAGTCAAGAAATAAATTTGATGTTGTAAAGATGAGTAAAAGCATACCTGCAAACACAAGATACATAAACATACGTTGTATCATCATTTTAGGTATATCCTTATGAACCATATGTCCAAACTCATGTGCTAAAACAGCTAATATTTCATCATCAGAAAGCTTAGCCATCAATGTATCAAACAAGACAACTTCTCTTGTCTTTCCCATTCCACTGAAAAACGCGTTAAGCTTCGTTGTTCTTTTGGATGCATCCATCACTGAAATAGCTTTGATTTCAAAACCAACTTGATGAGCCATCTCAATAATTCGATCCTTTAAATTACCTTCTTCAAGAGGGGTTAGTTTATTAAATATTTTTACAAATACTTTTGTGTTTAAATAAGCAATAAGAAGTGTGATAGAAACCAATAATGCCCATGATCCAATCATGACAACAATAAGTTGATCTTTAAAAGCTTGAAACAATGCTGTGACTCCTGAAACTAGACCAAAGAGTAGTGATCCTATAAGTAGGAAATTTTTGACTTGATCTTTCATAAATGTTTTTCGAGTTGATTTGTTAAATCCGTACTTTTCTTCAATCTTGAATGTTTCAATATAAGAAAACGGTATACTTACAAACGTATGAACAGCAAAATAAAATAGAATAAATAAATTGGTTTGAAATATGTAGCTATTTGGAGATATGCTTTCTGCCCAATGATTAAATATTTTAAAACCTCCAAAGAGGAGTAAACCGATTACCACAATAATAGAAAAAGTGCTATCGATAAAACCTAATTTGGTTTGTTCCATCGAGTATGATAACCACTTTTTATATGATGCTTCATCATAAATTTCTGATACATTAGCTGGAAGTGGTTTATGCCTATTTCGATAATTTAAATAGGATACCAGCAAATCAAATATATACATGAATAGAATAATGCCAACAATAATATATATAAACATTCGAACCTCCTAAAGTGGTTTAAAAGTTGCTGTAAAATGTCTTAAGATAGGTGACTCATATTCAAAGGTATAACCTCTTAATTCATGACGATGTTCAAAAACATGAATCATCGCATCAGCAACAACATCTAAGTGATTATATGTATAAACGCGTCTTGGAATAGTCAATCTCATTAATTCCATGCGACTTTGAATATTTTTGTTAGTATCTGGATCTCTTCCAAGAAGAAGTGAGCCTATTTCAACTGCACGAACACCACCTTCAATGAATAGGGCATTTGTAACTGCTAATGCTGGAAACTGATCATATGGAATGTGTGGACAAATTGCTTTACAATCAACAAAAACAGCATGTCCACCGACTGGATATTGAATAGGCACGCCTGCATCTCTTAGGCGATCACCTAAATATCTAATCTGATCAATACGATGTTGTAGGTAGTGAATATCAAGTGCTTCCATAAGTCCAACTGCTAAAGCTTCCATATCTCTACCATTCATTCCACCATATGTTGGGAAACCCTCCATAGGAACGATGTAAGTTCTACATTTATTATAAATAGCCTCATTATCTTTAATCGCTAAAATTCCACCCATATTGACTAATCCATCTTTTTTAGCACTCATTAAGAAGGCATCGCCATATGAAAATGTTTCTCTTGCAATCTCAAGAATATCTTTATCTTGATATCCTTCTTCTCTTTCTTTAATGAAAAAACAGTTTTCAGCGTATCTTGCTCCATCGATAATCGTCATAATGCCATTTTTATTTGCAATCTCTTTAACAGCTTTTAAATTAGCCATTGAAACAGGTTGTCCACCTGCAGAGTTATTAGTAATGGTCATGATAATACCTGCAATATTTTCTTTACCATGTGTTTGAATTGCTTTTTCAAGTTTTTCTAAACAAAAATTACCTTTAAAATCATGATAATGTTCAATATCGTAGCAATCCTCGACGACACAATCGATGGCACGAGCTCCTGCCAATTCAACATGTGCACGAGTAGTATCAAAATGGATATTTGAAATATAATACATACCTTTCTTTGTAACAAGCTGTGGTAAAAAGACCTGTTCAGCTCCTCTTCCCTGGTGAACGGGCATAAAATACTTATAACCTGTGATGTGTTTAACAACGCTTTCTAATTTATAAAAGCTTTTAGATCCTGCATATGCTTCGTCACCAACTAGCATTGCTGACCACTGATCTTGACTCATTGCTCCTGTTCCGGAATCGGTGAGTAAATCAATATAAACATCTTCACTCCGCAAAGAAAAAGGGTTATACCCTGCATTTTTAAGTAGCGTTATGCGTTCTTCTCTGGTTGTCTGGCGGATAGGTTCAACCATCTTGATACGATAAGGCTCTGCCATATACTTACTTTTCATGAAACGTCTCCTTTAATCTGATACCTTTATTATACATAATAAATATAGAAAAATAAACCCTTATTTGTAAGCGCTTTACTTATTTTTTTATAAATAGGAAAAAAGTATCATATATCGGACAAAAGAGACTCGATTGAAGCCAATTTGATGTGAATTTATGTTAAAATATCATTGAAAAAGAGGGTGTAATCATGGACTATAAAAAAGAATCAATAAAAAGACACTTAGAAGCGAAGGGTAAAATTGAAGTGATTTCTCGAGTAAAATTAAATGGTCGAGATGACTTATCAACATTTTACTCGCCTGGGGTAGCCGAACCCTGTTTAGAAATCAAAGATGACCCTAAAAAAAGTTATCTTTACACAAGACGTCATAATTTGATCGCTGTTATCACGGATGGAAGTGCTGTTTTAGGTTTAGGAAATATTGGTGGTTTAGCTGGTATGCCAGTCATGGAAGGTAAAAGCATGCTTTTTAAATTACTTGGTGATGTTGATGCGATTCCCTTATGTATTCATAGTTTAAATGTTGATGAGATTGTTAAAACCATTGTGTTACTAGAAGGCTCATTTGGAGGTATAAATTTAGAAGATATATCAGCACCTCGTTGTTTTGAAATTGAAAAAAGATTAAAGGAAGAATGTTCAATACCTATTTTTCATGATGATCAACATGGGACTGCAGTTGTTGTAAGTGCTGCACTTATTAATAGTCTAAAATTAGCGAAAAAGAATCTATCTGATGTAAAAATCGTCATTAATGGCATTGGTGCTGCAGGGGTTGCAATTTCTAAGTTCTTGCTTGATATGGGTGCTAAACATATGATCTTAGTGGATCGATATGGGATATTGTCGAAAGATCAAGAGGGTTTACCTCAACATCATAAAGAATTAGCTAATCTTACAAATGAGAGATTAATCAAAGGTACTTTAAAAGATGCTTTAGTAGATGCAGATGTATTTATTGGTGTATCTGCGAAAGGTATTGTTAGTAAAGAGATGATTCAATCGATGAAAAAAAATCCAATCGTCTTTGCACTTGCAAATCCTGATGCAGAAATCAGTTATGAAGATGCAATCGATGCTGGTGCGTTCATCGTAGGCACTGGATCTTCAAAGTATCCAAATCAAATTAATAATTTGCTTGCTTTTCCTGGTATTTTTAGAGGAACACTTGATGCTCATGCAAAAGAGATTACACATGATATGAAATTAGCCGCATCTGTAGCGATTGCGAACATGATACCTAAAGATGAACTGTCAAGAGAAAATGTGATTATCAGTCCTTTGAATAAAGATGTTCATGAAATTGTCAGTCATGCAGTATATCAAACAGCACTTCATACAAAAGTTGAAAAAACATATTAAAAAATGCAGCGATGGCTGCATTTCTTATTTAAAATAGATCTTTTGATGTGTTTTTCCTGAATCGTAAATGGCATTGACTATTTTTTGCGTGATAAGTGCTTCTCTACCATCTATAAATGGTATTTGTTTATTTCTAAGTGATTCATAGAAGTCTGTAATTTGCTTAATATGGCTGACTCCCCAATAACTCTTAACATCTCCATAATCTAAGCGTTCTCTTGGATCAGCTCCTACGATTTCTTTTGATGTATCAAGATAAGTGATTTCAGTTAAGCCATCTGTATATCTTGCAATTCCATTTTCACAATGAAGTTCAATTGTCACTGGACTATCCATCGTGTTGTAGTTAATAACATGGAAGTTTGCTCTAACTCCGTTTTCAAATTCAATTAAACCCTCTGCTGTATCTTCAACATCAATTTTGACATGAACACGATTAGCAATGGATGCATCAACATATGAAATACGTTCACCTACAAACCAACGCATCAAATCAAGGGTGTGAATCGCTTGATCGATAACTGCTCCTCCACCCTCTTTGTCCCAAGTGCCTTTCCAATCGCTTTTCATGTAATACTCATCACTGCGATCCCAAGTCACTTGGCATTTTGCTGATTTGATTTTTCCTAGCTTACCTTTATCAAGTGTCTCTTTTAGGAATGCTGCACCTTTGTTATAGCGATTTTGGAATATGACTCCGAGTGTAACATTTTGTTTCTCACAAACATGAATCATTTCTTCTGCATCTTTAACATGAATAGACATAGGCTTTTCTGTTAAAACATGGATGTTATACTTCGCAGCTAAAATGGTCATTGGTGCATGTAGATAATGAGGTGTACAAATATGGACTACATCGAGATTCGCTTCTTTAAGCATCGTTTCATAATCATCATAAGGTTTTGCATCAAAACGTTTTGATTCTTTTTCTAAGCGATCTTTTTTGATATCACACACTGCAACTAATTCAAGTGTGTCATTTTTTTTAATAGATATCGCGTGCATGGGGAAAATGTTTCCGCATCCAACAATACCAACTCTTAATTTATGCATTAAAACCACCAAGCAGCTCCTGGTTGTTCTTCAATCACAAGTGACTGTAAAAACGATACTGCTTTTTCTAATCCTTCCTTAACTGACATGAGTGAATCTTCGTGTTCAATGGATATAGCTCCATCATAGCCTACCATGCGTAACATGGTAATCATATCTTTCCAAACCTTAGTATCATGACCATATCCAACTGTTCTAAATACCCAAGATCTTTCAATTAAATTTCCATATGACTTCACGTCTAGAACGCCATTCTTTTTAACATTATCTGAAAAAAGTTGAGTATCTTTTGCATGGAAATGATGAATCGCTTTACCCATATATTTGATTGCTTCAACAGGATCAATGCCTTGCCAGAATAAGTGACTTGGGTCAAAATTTGCTCCAATGATATCACCTACCGCTTTTCTTAGTCGAAGCGTTGTTTCTGGATTATAGACATTAAATCCTGGATGCATTTCTAGTGCAATCTTAGTAACACCATGAGCTTTTGCGAAAGCTGCAGCTTTCTTCCAATAAGGAATAAGAACTTTATTCCATTGATAATCTAAGATTTCTTGAAAATCATTTGGCCAAGCTGAAACCGCCCAGTTAGGCGTTTTATCTTTTTTACTTCCACCAGGACAACCTGAGAATGTAATCACAGTATCAAGACCTAATTTTTCTGCAAGTAATACTGTTTTTTCAAAGTCATCGTGATCTTTTTTAGCAATTATAGGATTTGGATGAACTGGATTACCGTGGCAAGACAATGCACTAATGGTCATGTTATATTTTTTAAATGTATTGACAAATGTATGAAATGCTTTTTCATCAGATAGTAAGATATCAGGATTTGCGTGTGCACGACCTGGATAACCACCTGTCCCAATCTCTACAGTTGTGAGTCCTAATGAACTTAGATACGATAAAGTGTCTTCTAGACTTTGCCCACTAAAAGGGACTGTTAATACGCCAACTTTCATGTTAAACCTCCCATTGGTTTTTAATATAGATAATGCTGTCTTTAATATTTTCTAATGGATCATTGTGGGGTCGATCATTCTCAACAATCCATACATCGTGTTTAAGTTTATAGATATCTTTAAAGTCAATGATTCCTTGACCAACAGATGCAAAATGTGGACCATCTTCTAACATAATCATATCTTTTGCATGAATAAATGAGATGCGATGTTGATATTTTTCAATGAAAGATAATACATCAATATGTGCAAATGTTGCCCAATATACGTCTAGTTCAAGTTTAATTTCAGGAACATCTTTTAATAAATGTTCGATGACATATTGATCGTCAAAGCTTTCAAACTCGTTTGCATGATTATGATAATGCACGTTAAAGCCGTTTTGTGTCAATGTGGTTGCAACCTTTTTTATGATAGGAAGCATGACTTGATATGTTGCTTGATTATTCATAGTTGTATATGGAATAATAATATCTTTTGTTCCTAATATCTTGTAATCTTCCATGACTTGATCAATGTCTTTTGATAAACGTTCAATACTTTCATGAGTTGAAATCACTTCAAGTCCATGATGATTCAACTTATCCTTAAGTGCTAGTGCAGAAAGTCCATAGAAACCTGCGAGTTCTACGCCATCATATCCATACGATTTAATCGCATGAAATACATCATCGACATGGTTTTGAATGATTGAGCGTAATGAATAGAGTTGAACACCTAGTTTCATCGTTTTCCTCCAATCATTGGCTTAAAATATGAAATCGTGTAGTCGACTCCAAAATCACCAAGTTCATCTTTCCATATATGTGAATGAGGTTCAATTGATAACCCACCTTCATATCCATGAAAATAGAGTAATCCCATAAGAGATCTCCAATCTGTCATATCAAGACCTGCTGGTGGATCATCGACTCGTTCATTATCAACGATTAGTGATCCTTTTAAGTGGATATGATAAATATGTTTCCCATAATCCTTAATTTCTTTTAAATAGTTTTTATAGTCATAAATCGCATGTGATGGGTCGTATTTAATACCTAACCCTGGCACTTCTTTTAAAACAATATCCCATGTATCTGGACCAACAATGAAATTATTCCAGCGGCAATTGTAAACAGCAAGTTTAATATGTTTCGAAGCTGCATATGCATTTAATTCTTTTAAATACAAAACAGCTAACTCCATATTTTTTGATTCAGAGAGTGAAGAAACATAATTCACACCTGTTACATAAACAGGAGAACCTAATGTGACACATGCATCGATCATGTTTTTATTCATATTAAGTTCTTCTTGGTTAATGCCTTGTTCAGTGATACGATCTGTTCCCCATCGACCTATTGAAAAAACATTAAGTTCATGTTTTTCTAGTAACATTTTAGTCTGATTAATCGCATCCAAAAAGAGTTGTTCATCACGATTAATCGTGAATTCAACATATGATAAATCTTTCGATTTCACATAAGCCAAAGCTTCATGAGAATAATGTGAAATCATACCTAACTTCATCATTTGCTTTCACCTAAATAAACAGGTTTTCCTGTTTTGGCAGATTCATAGATCGCATCAAGTATTTGAGTGACAGCGAAAGCCTGTTCTGGTTTCACTAACACGTCTTTGTCATTTAAAATAGCATCAATCCACATACGTGCTTCAACATCTTGTGAACGTTCGCCTTTACCTTCATAAAAAGCTACCCCACCAGGACCAAATGCTGGTTTTTCAACCACTTGACGATTATTTTTCACAAAGTTGATGCGTAATCCATCTTTCATATCAGCACCTGCAAGTGTTCCACAGAGTGTTGTTTGTGCTTCTCCCACTTCAAGTGAGTTTAGTGCCCATGAAGATTCAATGACAATGGTTGCTCCATTTTCCATCACGACATAACCGAATGCAGAGTCTTCAACCGTAAATTCATCTAAGTTCCAATCACCCCATGCGTTTGCAGTTTGTCTTTGTTGTCCTAACTTATGAAACACTGAGCCTACAACCATTTTGGGTTTATAGTTATCCATCATCCATAAAGTTAAATCAAGTGCATGTGTTCCAATATCAATAAGTGGTCCTCCGCCTTGTTCAACTTCATTTAAAAAGACTCCCCATGTTGGAACTGCACGACGACGAATTGCGTGAGCTTTAGCATAATAAATATCACCTAAAGTTCCTTTTTCTGCCTCTGCTTTTAGGTAAAGTGAATCTGGACGATATCTGTTTTGATAACCAATCGTTAGTTTCTTACCTGTACGCTTTGCTGCATCAACCATTTTCTTAGCTTCTACAGTGTTAATCGCCATAGGTTTTTCGCACATGACGTGTTTACCTGCTTCAAGTGCGTCAACTGTAATAAAAGAATGACTACGGTTAGGTGTACACACATGAATCACGTCAATCGTTTTATCCTTGAGTAACTCTTTGTAGTCTTTATAAACTTTAGCATCCTTAGTGCCAAATTCTTCTTTTGCTTTTTCAGCTTTTTCAACAATGATGTCACAAAATGCGACCATCTCTACTTCTTTAATTAGTGCAAGACTTGGCATATGCTTTTGAGTTGCAATTCCGCCACATCCAATAATACCTACTTTTAATGTTTTCATCAAAACACCCCTTTCACATGTATCATTTTATATGTATATACATATAGATGCTTTTAAAAATTTGTTATCTTTTTAGATATCTTGTGATAATATGATAAAATAAAGAAAAGTAAAACGCTTTTATATCAAAATCATATTGTTGAGGTGCTTATGAAAAAAAATAGAGTAATTAAAGATATCGATACAAATCTGTTTTCACCTGTGCTACTTAGAACATATGCTTATAACTTAAATAAAAGAGATTGGGGTCGTGGTAAATTTCCAATACGTCTCGTAGAAACCTATGAATTTGAGTTTATAATTGAATCTGAAGGCTACATGAATCTAGAAGGCAAGCGTTATCCTTTAAAACCTGGTGATCTATGTTTAAGAAGACCCAGTGAAGTTACCATGGGTGAACCTCCTTATTCATGTTATATGATTTCTTTTGCACTTACGCCTGATACAGTAGGAGAAAAAGTACAGCCTTATTACTTAAATGAGATTCTTGATGCTCTCCCTCCCGTATTGTCTACAAAAAATCAAAAATATTATGAACTTATTTTTCAAAAAATACTTGAGCAATACATTAAAAATGAACCTTCATCAGTCCTCTTAATTCGTTCTTTGATTTTAGAAATCATTTATGCAGCTTATCAAGAAGTTAAATTCGATTATCTACCTTCATCAGCTTATGTAAGAATCATAAAGAATGCCATTCATTATATCGAAAATCATTATACTGAAAGATTGACATTAGAAAAAATTGCAGATGAGATTAATCTTTCGCCCTCTCACTTCCAAAGAATATTTAAAAAGACGATGAATATGTCGCCTAATGACTATTTGACAAATTATCGTCTGATGAAAGCAAAAGAACTACTATTAATCTCAAATGATAGTATTACAGATATTAGTTTTTTATGTGGTTTTGAGAGCAATGCTTATTTTTCATACGTATTTAAGTCGCATATGCTCATGACACCATCAACTTATCGAAAATCTCACCAAAAGCCATAAAAAAGTCGAACGACTTTTTTATTTTACAGCTATCGCGTCAATTTCAATGGATACATCCTTAGGTAATCTTCTTACTTCAACCGCAGCTCTTGCAGGTTTATGATCTTCAAAGAATGTTTGATAGACTTCATTCATTAAAGCAAATTGTGATAAATCTGTCATAAAAACGGTACATCTGACGATGTGCTCTTTCTCATATCCAGCAGCATGAACAATCGCTAAGATATTATTTAAACATTGTTTTGTTTGTTCTTTAATATCATCTGAAACAAGTGTCATTGTTTCAGGGATAAAAGGAATTTGACCAGAAACATAAAGTGTTTCTCCTTTTACAACGACTCCTTGTGAGTAAGGACCCACTGCTTTTGGTGCTTTGTGTGTATGTATTAATTTCATATAAACCTTCCTTGTATCAAAAAATACCAAACGTAAAAGGATGAGTACATCCTTGAGTTGTTGATAATTTTCATGTTTTTCTTTTATTTTAGCATATGTATTTGACTTATGATACATAAGGCAAACAAAAAGGAGTTTTTGTTTTCAAAAGCTCCTTGTGTGTATTTCTTTAAACTACTCAACTTTTAATAATTTTTTGCCAAAGAATTCGAGAACAACGCCTACTACAACCATAATCAATTGGAAAATAATACCAAATCCAATGTTTGCAGTCATAATATCCATTTCGACAGCCATTTTAAGATCAGAGTCATTAAATACTTGAATGTAAACAACAAGTAATAAAATGAAACCAATTGCTAGTGCTGCCACATAAGCGATTCTTTCAAATTCTGGCTTTAAGAACATTAAGACGATTCCAGCGATTGCTAATACGTAGAAAATAATTACGAAGATATCAGCACTCTTGTCTGGGTTTAATTCTTCTAGTTCAAATGCGCTATAAGAATAATTAACAATACCCATTAATGTTCCTGTAATAAAAGGTAATAAGAATCCGACAGCAAATAATACAAGTGCTCCGATCTTTAAACCCTTTAATAGTAAACCTTTATCCATTTGTGTTGTGTCCTCCTTTCCTCAATTGTTTATTTAAAATCACTACATGTGATGTTAAATCATTTTGGGGTATGGAGTTACGTGTTATTCATAAGATGAGTTTGCGTCATGATATCTTTTCCAGCTTTTTTTATTTGCAATTAGCAATTTGAACCTATTATAGCACTCTAAAACTGATTTGTCATTAAGAATTCGAATTTTATTTAGAACTTCAAAGCTTTTTTAAAAAATCTGAAACATGAACGAAAGATTTACCAGCGATTTTGAACTTTTTCTGCAAAACCTATCATATCATTTATTTCAATTGTTTTAGTTGGTGACACCTTAAATGTTCCACTGAAATGACCAAAGACTTGATGTTGATTTGAAGAAATGAGTATGATATTCGAATGTGAGTGACGATCTAAAATTGGTGTAAATATTAGATCGATATCTTTATTTTTCGAGTATATTTTCCATGGAGACATGAAATCATCTTTTTTATGCTCTTGTGGTATGTCAAAAATCACATCATTTAATTTATATGTTTTATCATCAACAAAAAGCATATTCTCAGATGCTTTCGATGTATCTCCAAATCCATAACCTAAATTAAAGCCAATTTTTTGACCTTGATATTCTCCCGATAATGAAGACCAATACCATGTATTTTTATACGTCCATACGCCTCTCCCCCAATCAAGAACACCATAAGCTTTTTGAAATGTTTGTGTTTGATTTCCCACTTTAAAATAACCATTTGTTTGTAACAGGTTTATTTTTTGATTGTAATAAAAATGCTTTTTCTTTTCAAATGGGGTGACAATGACCATCGAATCTTCGATACTTTCTTCTAATATCAAATCTGCATAAAACCCTTCACCTTTGTTGAATTTTTTTGATTCAACGATAAGATGACGTTTATTTTTTTCATGTAAAAACGAGAAGGAAAGACCTTTTCTCTTAAATGTAAGATCTCCTTTATGAGATGTTTCAGGATGTTTAAGTTTACCAAGACTTAAGAATCCCATATTGGTTTGTGTATATTCTTTCTTCTTAATGAAGTCAAAAACAGTGATTGAGGTTAACCACATATAGCTATTATCAGCTACTGTAAATGCAACCCCTTTTTCATGATCACCGATGTAATAATAATCCCACTCTTTAATACGTAACCCTTTTACTTTGACATCTTTTCTACGATATGTTTTAACTAATGATGTATGATATCCTGCTTCATTCACATGTCCTTTTTGATCGAGTAAAGGACCTGGCTTTAATTTTTGTTGATTCATGACTCTACCTCATTTTTATATCATCTTTCCTTTATTTTATCATAAGTCTATTATGAGGATTTCGATTATAATAGAGATTAAGGAGTACATGAATGAAACGTTATCGAATTGGTGTTGGTGAGTTTGTTTCTTTTCTTTATGCAAGTGGTGATTTGTCATCTGAGACATTTCAAAATGTCTCTTTACTTGAAGGTACAAAAGCACATCAATACGTTCAAAAATTTTATACATCTAAAGATGAGAGTGAATATAACATTCAATTAGCTTATCCTTTAGATGATGTTGAAATCTTACTATCGGGTCGTATCGATGGTGTTTTATCACGTCAGGATAGGCTTATATTGGAAGAAATAAAATCAACTAGAAAACCTGTTTTTGATGAATCTTTTACGTTTCAAAATGAACATCTTGCACAACTCAAAGTTTATGCTTATATGTACATGAAAAATCATAACCTAAATCAGGTTGATGCTCGATTAGCTTATATTCAGCTAAGTGATTATCAAATTAGATATTATGAATTTTTATTTTATCTAAATGATCTGTCTGTATTCATGAAAGAAAGTTTAGTTGACTATCTTGATTGGATCTATATTTTAAGTGCTCATGATGATGTTAAAAATCAATCAATCAAAGAACTTACTTTCCCATTTAAACATTATCGCAGGGGACAAAGAGAGTTAATGAATGCATGTTACCAAACGATTCGTGATGAAGATGCATTGTTTGCGATTGCACCTACTGGTATTGGAAAAACAATGGCAACTTTATTTTCAAGTATTAAATCTTTATCAAGTCCTGTACAAAAAATATTTTATGTCACAGCAAAAACTGCAGGTCGAAAAATTGCTTTAGATGCTGTAGAGCTACTTAAACAAAAAGGATTAAGATCAAAAGTGATTGAAATCACATCCAAAGATACCATCTGTTTTTTAGAGAAAAGACGATGTGATCCTGAGTATTGTCCATTTGCGAAAGGTTTTTTTGATCGATTGAAAGATGCAACCATAGACATTTTTCAAAATGAGCAAATCATGCATCGTGATGTGGTTGAAACCTATGCTAGAAAGCATATGATCTGTCCATTTGAATTTAGTTTATATGTCTCTTATTTCGTTGATATTATCTTAGCAGATTATAACTATGTCTTTGATCCTCGCATTCATCTTGTTCGCTATTTTGATGATTCGACGTATCATCCCATTGTTTTAGTGGATGAAGCTCATAATATGATTTCAAGATCACGTGACATGTACTCAAGTACACTCATTCGTTCTGATTTTATCCTTCTTAGAAGACATGCATCAAAATTAAAACCTTCTATTCGCCATGCTGTACAAAAAGTTTTAGATGTCTTTGATATGTATGAAGAGCTCATGATGGATCGACGTTTTGTCTCCTATGCAACCTTAGATGAACGTTTTTTCGATGCTGTCTTTAATCTTTTAAAGAAAATAGAAAAATCGCTTAAAGAAAATCCGAAATACCCCAAAAAACATGAGGTGTTAGAGTCCTATTTTTCGATATTGAGTTTTGTTATTATTCATGATTTTTACAATGAGGCGTTTGTAACAAATCTTGAGAAAATGGATGAGGATATGTCAATCACAATACAATGTTTAGATGCTTCTTCTTTTATTCATGATACCGTTAAACATAAAACCTATGGTTGTATCTTCTTTTCTGCCACTATGCATCCTATTGAATACTATCAAACAATTTTAACTGAAGGCGATGGGGAAACATTAAAGATTTTATCTCCTTTTGATTATAATCGTTTAAAACTAGTGATCGCTCCTTATATATCAACTAGATACAACGATCGAGTTAGTTCAATGAATCATGTGGTTGATATCATCGTATCAACCATTACATCAAAAAAAGGGAACTATATCGCATTCTTCCCTTCCTATCAATACTTAAATCAGATTCTATCTTTAATGCCCGATTTAGATGTCAATATCATCACACAAGTGAGAGATATGGGTAAAGAGGAAAGAGAGTATACAGTCAATTTATTTAAGGATAATGAAAAGACACAGGTAGCATTCTTTGTTATGGGTGGTATGTTTAGTGAAGGTATTGACTATATCGGAGATATGTTATCTGGAGTTATTGTTGTTGGTGTTGGACTTCCCATGATGAACGAACAAAATGATCAATTAAAGAATTATTATCAGCTAACATTTGAAAAAGGATTTGATTATGCATATCAATATCCAGGCATGAATAAAGTGATTCAAGCTGTAGGTCGAGTGATTCGTACTGAATCAGATTATGGGGTTGCAGTGCTTGTTGATGATCGCTTTATATCGCCATCATACAGAAGATTATTTCCACCTGAATGGAAAAATATTGAAACGATAAGAAATACGAAAGAGTTAAAGCTGATATTAGGTGATTTTTGGAAGTTATATGACAAAAAAGGAGAAACATGAAAGTATTTGATTAAAACGGACATAAATAAAAAAAGTAGAGTTATGGATGTTCATAGCTCTATTTTTGTTATATAAAGGAATTGAGAGGAGGTTTTTGAATCAACATCTTCTTCGGATTCTGTATATTCTTCATCTTCTGGTTCATCATCATCTTCTAGTTCATCATCATCTTCTGGTTCACTTGGATCCGATGGTTCACTTGGATCTGATGGTTCAGACTGGTCATCATCATCTTCTCTACGATTCCAATCATAAATATCTTCATCATCATCATCTGATCTTACAATAATGCGATAACTAGTTAGGTATAATATGGGATCATAGAGTACTTGTACTTCTATTTCACCTTTAAGTCTAGTTTGATTGATAAACATATCAAATTCAATTAAGATGATGTTCTGATTATTCACATGACGGTATTCAAACTCAAATTCTCCTATATTTTGCTCATCTTCAAATTCAAGTATAAATTTGGTCTTTTTATTTTCAACTTCGATTTTTATTTTACTTTCTGAGACGAGCACTCCATTTTCAACACGTTTAAATTTGAATTTTTTCTCTAAATCTTCTAGATCATATTCATAAAATGATTCAACATAGTTCATTGAGTCAATGAAAACTTTAAATATATGCTTTTCTTCATCGTCTTCAACTTTTTTTAACCCATTTACTGTATAGGTAAATGACCCAAACAGTAAAATGCCTTCAAATTCATATAATAAATCCTCATCATCATATGTTGTCATATTATAATGCATCACATAAGTGGAGGGTTTGCCTAAGAAATCAAACATCTGAAAAACAATTTTTGATGCATAATCTTCAAGTTCTGAAGGTTCAACCTCTATAAATAACGCTTCTTCAGTTAGAAATTTTTCAGCTAAATCTAAATAAGGTTCAATGGTTTTAATAAGCGTTTGTGATTGTGTTTGTGTATTAAGCATAGTTGGATGATCGTATGATATCTGTTCAGTGCTCACAGTGTTTAAAATAGCTGTAGTGGATAATGCTGAAAAAGAAATAATTTCTTCATCATTTTTAAACTGGAATGCTTTAACTGAAGGTGAACCAGGATGACTCATGATTGCATAGAAGATAACTGCAATAGCTAACACAAAAATACTAGTTAATACAAGCTTGAAATTCCATACACGGCGTGTGACTTGACTTATTTTTGGTTCATTTTTTTGAAAATCAAAATCAATCATGGGTACATGAGTTGGTATATGGGATTCAATTTGTTGCTTGATGAGCTTCTTAATATCTTTTTCTCTCATGTCAATCCCTCATTCTTTTGAATCTTTTTAATCGCTTGATTATACATAAACTGGATGGTTCCTGTTGGTTTATTGAGTAATTTAGCAATCTCTTTATGCTTCATTTGGTCAACTACTTTTAACAAAACAATCATTTTTTCTTCTTCATCTAATATAGACATCATGAAGATAAACTTCGTTTCTTCATCTGGTGGTTGTTCGTTACTTTGAAATATTTCATTAAAGTCATTTTGATCCATGTTGATTTGTTTTTGATATTTACGATAATAATCGATGGATAGATTTTTTGTTAATTGCAGTAACCAATTATAAAAGTTCGTTTCTTTTTTATACAAATGGATAGAGGTCATCATCTTAATATAAACATCTTGCATGAGATCTTCTGCTATTGCATGACTTTTAACAATTGAATAAGCAACTGAATAAACACCTTTTTTAGTCAGGTGGTATACATGTTCAAAAGTTTTTTCATCTTTCTTGATTAACTTATCTATATATCTTTGCTCAATAATCATAGCATGCCTCTTTTAGTGGAATAGAGGGGAATTTCTTCCCCTCGATTATATCATGAGTTGTTATATGTAGCTATGATTGAGACTGATCGAATGACTGACTTTTAATCATAAGTGACTACTCTTCAATACTATTATTAGACTCATCATCTGTTTCATCATCTTCAGAGGGATCATTTGGTTCTGAAGGATCACTAGGCTCAGATGGTTCTGATAGATCATTATCATCATCTTTTCTATTTTTTTCAAAATGTCTTTCTTCTTCTGAGTCTTTATCTTTAACAATGAGTTCATAAAGTGTTTCGCCTGTTATTTCATCAATGATGACGAACACTTTTATTTCGCCTTCACTAAAAATACCATTAATAACTGTTTTAAATTCAATTTTTAGAACTGTTTCTCCATCTTCTGTTTCATATTTAAACTCAAAATCGCCCATATTGGAATTTTCTATGTATTCAAGTTCAATCTTAAGTTCATTATCTTCATGTTCGACTTTGATGATAGATTCTGAAACAAGATCACCATTTATATAGGTTTTAAATTTGAATTTATACTCGTCTTCTTCTATCTCGTATACAGATTCTACATACGTAAATTCATCTAATGAAGCTTTAAATTTGATTTTTTCTTCATCTTCTTCTATTTCTTTTCTTCCATAAATTTGATATTCGTTGTTAGCATAAATAAGAAGCCCGTGAATTTCGTATTCTTGTTCTTCGTCTTCATCTTCATCCTCGTCATCTTCAACTAATAGTGTCATCTCATAATAAATCTTATATGTAGTTGGATTCCCTAGAATGTCAACAGTTTGGAAAGACATCATTTCACTAAAACCTTCTCGATCTGAGACTTCCGTACTCACAGATAAACCGTTATTGTTTCCTAAAAATTTTTCAACTAGATCAAGATATGGAGTAATTGTTTCTACAAGATTGTCCTCTTGTTGTTCGATAGACAATGTTGATACTTCCTTGGTAGATAAAGGTTGAATCATTTGTTCAGTATCAATCAACGCTGTTGATGCTAATGCTGAAAACGATAAAACTTTTTCGTCTGAATCAAATGTAAATTGCGTCAAGTCAAGTTGACCATTTTGACAAGATACTAATAATAATCCTGTCACCGATAAAAATAGTGTAAAAAGTAGTTTTTTCATGAGAATACCTCGCTTTCTACTATATAAACGAATGAGCTTTGGTTTTTGTTGAAAGATAATAAAAAAAGTGGATAAAAATATCCACCTTAATGATAATTAATAAATAATAGAACTGAATCATAAACCAACTCATATAAATCATCTTTATTGATATCTAGCATGTGATTTGCATACTGATATAACCTGACTTTTATACTTCAAGAGCAATAAACTATTAATTATACATCAGTATGCTACATTTCAGACAACGACTTCAACGCTAAACAAGGCCAACAAGTCGTTTTTTACTATTAAACAACATTTTCTTTATTTATATGTAGCA
>WPCG01016490.1_pt1 | contig 19738 bp, 10 predicted proteins | sample 5403311 | NCBI WGS metagenome assembly WPCG01 (sample SAMN12869467, study PRJNA574797) | sludge metagenome | isolation source: wastewater treatment of Control | place: China:Beijing | collected 2019-05-17 | reverse complement strand
GGGTCTGATGCTGCAATTGAAGCAGCTGATATAGTTATCATGACGGATGAACCATCAAAAATTGTCACTGCAATTAAAGTAGCAAAAAGGACTAGGAAAATTGTGATGCAAAACATTGTGCTTGCATTAGGGGTTAAAGCTATATTCCTTGCACTTGGTGCGGTGGGAGTTGCAACTATGTGGGAAGCTGTATTCGCTGACATGGGTGTGGCAATAATCGCAATATTAAATGCAATGAGGGTAATGAATACAAAAAGTATATAAGCCTACATGATTTATTAACCCCTTGATTTATTTCCTCAAAGATAAAATCAAGGGGTATCTGTATTTAAATTTATAAGGAGGAGAAAATATATGGATACAAAAAACGAAAAGGTGACAAAAAAGAAAGTCGAAGGTAATCAACTTGAACATCATGGTGATCACCATCATCATGAAAAGATGAATAAAAACCATATGGAACACCATCATGTGGAAGAAAAGCATAAAGAGCATTTACATGGCGCAGATGATCATAATCACGAGCATCACCATAAACATCATCACCACGATGAACATGATGCACATATGCATGGACATGGCGGTCATGCTGGACACGACCATTCACATATGATTCAAGACTTTAAGAACAGATTTTTAGTTTCACTGATCTTAACAATACCAATTGTCTTGTTGTCACCAATGATTCAAGAGTGGTTTAACTTTACTTTAAGATTTACATACGACCAGTATGTTGCTTTTATCTTATCAACTATTTTATTGATATATGGAGGTAAACCATTCTTCGTTGGTGCATGGCATGAGCTAAAAGCCAAAAGTCCTGCAATGATGAGTCTCATTGCAGTTGCCATAACAATCGGATATACATACAGTTCAGCTGTGGTGTTTGGACTGACTGGGCATGATTTCTTTTGGGAAATTTCGACCTTGATTACCATCATGTTATTAGGGCACTGGTTAGAAATGAAATCATCAGTTGCAGCTACAAATGAGTTAACGGCACTAACTAAACTCATGCCAAGTGAAGCAAACTTGATGATAGGATCAACTATTAAAACAGTCTCTGTATCAGAATTGAAAATGGGTGATGTTGTTTTAGTTAAACCAGGAGATAAAGTACCGGTTGATGGTGTCATTATTGAAGGAACATCGACACTTGATGAATCGATGATTACAGGTGAATCGGTACCAGTCAAAAAAGATGTGGAAGATCAAGTCATTGGTGGAACAATTAATGGTGATGGTGTCCTAAAGGTTAAAATCACCAAATTAGGATCAGAGACTTATCTTCAACAAGTTATTAATTTAGTAGAAAATGCACAAAAAAATCGTTCTAAGATGCAAAGACTTGCAGATACCTTTGCTAAATATCTGTTCTATTTAGCCATGACATTTGCAATTGGTACCTCAATCTATTGGGGATTAAACGGTTACTCTACCGAATTCATACTTGAACGCGTTGTTACAGTTATTATTATTGCATGTCCACACGCTTTAGGTGTTGCAGTTCCACTTGTTACAAGTATCTCAACAACGATTGCTGCTAAAAATGGATTACTCATCAAAAATAGAAGTCGTTTTGAAACGGCAAGAAAAATAAACGCAGTTGTGTTTGATAAAACTGGAACATTGACAGAAGGTAAATTTTTTGTTGATCATATGCACGCATACCTAATCGATGAAAAAGAAGTGCTTGATATTGCATATAATTTGGAAAAAAACTCCAATCATCCAATTGCTAAAGGTATTGTTTCATTTGCTAAAAACAAAAAAGCTCAAGACTTATCAGTAGTAGGGTTCTCAAATGTACCAGGGGTAGGCGTCAAAGGAACCATAAACAACATACTATACGAAGCAGTTTCACCTGCTTATCTGAAAAAAGAGAAGATCAAATTTGATGAACAGCACGGACATCACATGAGTCAAAACGGACAAACCGTTATTTATATATTGAAAGAAAAAACGGTTGTTGGTACATTTGCTCTTGAAGATAAAATCAAGGATGAAGCATATGAAGCAATTGAGCAACTAAAAAAAGCGAATATTAGGTCAATACTTTTAACCGGAGATAACAGAATAGTTGCAGAAAATGTTGCTAAAAAATTAAGGATTGATGAAGTGATTGCTGAAGTTCTACCACATCAAAAAGCAGAAAAAATTCGTCAACTTAAAAGTGATGGATATATAGTTGCGATGGCTGGAGATGGAATCAATGATGCACCAGCACTCGTTGAAAGTGATTTGGGTATTGCAATAGGAGCAGGTACAGATGTTGCGATAGAATCTGCTGATATTGTATTAGTTAGATCCAATCCAAAAGACGTAGTCAATCTACTTAAGTTATCAAAAGCAACCTCAAACAAAATGATTCAAAATTTAATTTGGGCAACCGGATATAACATTATCGCATTGCCACTTGCAGCAGGTGTGTTATATCAAACGACAGGTTTCTTATTACCGCCAGCAATTGGAGCAATCCTTATGTCATTATCCTCAATCATTGTAGCAATTAATGCTAAAACCCTGAAGATTAAACAAGTATCATAATAAACATGTATCACACTAAAGAGCACATTCAATTCAAATTTGCTCTTTTTTGTTTCAACAAACGGCAGTATTGGTTACCACAAAGAAATCAAAGGGTATCAAATCTCTAGAAGTAAAAACCAGGATTTAGTTCTTAAGACATCTGCCTAATGAAGCTTTGATACAATTATCAAGGCTTTTTTTGTGCTTAAAACGCTTAATATAGACTATTTAATACTGATTTCTATGATTTTCGGTGATAGTTAATGGTTTTCAGGGCAAAAAATAGGGGGAAATATATACTATTGAAAGCCTACTAGTTGAACGATTAGACGGTGGGGTTGCACGATTGAACGATTACAGGAATATTTGTATTCTTTGACACAGCCCCTGCCATTTTCCTAGACAAGCTTTGATACAATTATCAAGGCTTTTTTTGTTGCTAAAACACATAAAATAGGTCGTTTTTGGCTAAATACGCCATTTTTAATTCAAAATCGGCTTATTAAATGATCAAAAGCGAGAATAATGCAAAACAACCCGTTAGAACGATTTGATAGGGGGTTGCACGATTGAACGATTACGGGCAGGGGGTTGCGCAGTTGAACGAACACCTGCAGAGGGGTTGCATTAATTTATTCGTCCATTAATTTACCTTTTCCAACGATTGCTTTGCATTACCCATCGAGTAAATGCTATCCTAAAAAAGATAATGAAATAGAGTATTATGATTCGGAGGGCATGATATGAAGAAAATACCTTTATTGATAGTACTATTAGGTGGTTTATTACTGAGTGGTTGTGGAAATATTAGTGAAAACTCAGATAATCTTTCCTTGAATTCTTCGGTTTCGAACGAGTCGGAAAGTTCAACTTCGGTTATTTTTAGTGAAGATGTATCAAGTGAAGAATGGGCAATAGATTATCCTCTCATTACTTTTAATGTCACTTCACCTGTTTGCATCCCCATAGGTTCGAGTTTAAAGGTCTATTTCAGTTATGGTGAATGGAATCCAGTGTATGGTGGTTCCAAAATGACCTATATTAGCGATAATAACTATGAATATACTCATGGATTTACCAAGCAAGATATTGGCCGAAAAATTGTCTATCGTTATGTAATTGTTTATGATGGGTACACAGATATTACTGAGTTCGATTACATTGAGACTGATCAAGATGGACATGAAATCTCTGCCCGTGAACATACTATGGTTGTCGGCCCCCAAACGATTGATGATCAAATAGCTGGGTTCCGTTTCCATTTAACAAAGTCAACACTCGAGCGAGGGACACTAGATATCTTTACTTTAACTATGGATGGCTATGACGATAAACGGAGCAAAACGATACGAGTATGGCTACCAGAAGGATATAATCCTTCAGACACGAGCAATAAATATCCAGTGCTCTACATGCATGATGGTCAAATGCTATTTGATGCATATACCTCAACACTTGGTGAATGGAATTTAGATATCAAAATGAGTGAACTTATCGATACGACCACTCATGAAGGAACAATCATTGTTGGTATTGATTCACGGATTACAAAAAGGGATAGAAATGGTGAATTATCACCCACATGGAATCGTGCTCCGGAAGGTGGCATGGGCAATATTACTCCCTCTGGTGAAACATATGCAGATTTTGTCGTTAATACGCTAAAACCATATATCGATTCCCATTATAATACATTGACGGATAAAGCAAATACTGGCATTGCTGGTGGTGAACTAGGGGCAACAATGTCTCTATTTATGGCTCTCACGTATCAAAACATTTTTGGCTATTCTCTCATGGTTAGTAGTGCAATCAACTATTACGATACAGGCGTGGTGACAGCTTTTGTTAGAAATAGCATAGTGAGTGCCGCTCATATGCCAAAGCTATATTTTTTCTTGACAAATGGTACGGGCGAGTCGTCATTTACTGAGCACCGACATATCTTTGATACGCTCAATGAAAACGATGTTAGTAATCATACTTACAACTATCAAACTAGTGGCGGACGCTATACTAACGTTTGGGGAGACGCATTTAACGACGCCTATAAATGGGCACTAGGAATATAGAATAATTCTTTTATAATGCGCTCATATTAATTTATTACATTTACCCAATATAGGAATAGTTGTATTCTGCAAATTTGAACGATTACTTTATCGGGGTTACACGGTTGAACGTTTGCTAGCAAGGGGGTTGCACGATTGAACGATTGCGAGTCTGATTGTATGTGCTTGCTCAGCATCCATCATCAACTCACGTATGCTTTGATACAGTTATCAAGGCATTTTTTATATCAAAGTATATACTTTTTAACCTCATGGTTACACATACCAACCAATTATGTCTTAGAAATAGAGGTTAAGTTATTTGATTGTGCGAAAATTATGGTATGACGATGTTGTTTGCAGTTTACCTTAAAGCATAAAACTATCTGACTACTAAGTAAAGAAATGCAAAATAAATACTTCTTTAAACTTTAACGCCATGAATATTTAATAAGTTATAGTTCATGCGTTTTTATAAGATGTTTATTTTTCCTATGCTACGATGACAATATGTTTAACTTTTGCTAAGGAGAACGTTTATGCAAAAAGATAAGAAGAAGAAAAATATTATTCTAAAAGCGACAATTATACTCTTTTTGGCTTTTAATATTATCGATGTAACTGTGCGCCTTAATAATAAAGAAAGCACAGCAACTATGGCTCGTGAAAACGTTTATGGTGAATTCATTTTACCCGATAGTTCACGGTGGATTTATGTTCATCCAACAGTAGGTCTAGACACAAACACGGGGTTAGCGCCTAATGATCCAGTGCGCACATTAACAAAAGCGCAACAAGTCCGCGGTAATCTTGGTGGATTTGGGGCAATTATGCTTTTAGATAATGTAACGCTAAGTGCAACGCTCACGATTAACTATGACTTAGTGATAGCAAGCTCACCAGTCCACATGGATGGTAGTGTTAATGACGATACCTTTACGCTTAAGCGTGACGTAAGTATGACGACCCATTTATTACTTGTAAATTGGAATACCGAATTACATTTAACGAATATTATTATCGATGGTAATCGCCCACAAAATGCACTAGGTTCTGTTGATGGGTCCGCAATTTGGGTTGGAACGGGACATGCGACGCTTCAAGGTAGTCTTTACATGCACGAAGGTTCCGTTGTTAAAAATGGCAACCGTACGCTTGGTGGTGCGGCAATTGCTTTACAAGGCGGCTTACTATATATGAATGGTGGGCTCGTCGAACATAACTACGCTACAGGCATTTACCCTATTATTAGTAGCGTTGTTGGTTCATTGGATAATAAATTTTATTTAATTAGCGGTGAAGTAAGTAACAATATTGGCGAAGTGCCCCCGATTAGTGTGAATTTTCCAAATACTGCTGAGCTTTATATTGGCAGTGACTTTGTTTTAAAAGATAATACGACGTCAACATGGGCGAATATGCTGCCCTATAGTATATACGGGACGCATGTTATAAATAATTTCACAAGTCGGAAGCAGTTTGCCGTTGAAGGTCAACTAAATGAAATGCTCGCTGGGATTACGATTGTGGATGAAAACTTTATCCCCCTTATCGAGCAGCCGAAAATGTTGACATTTTTCGCACCGGCCAATGATCCAACACTTTACCCGCACTATTCGCAAAGCAATCAGCAGTATTTTTGGCAAACATTAAAGATATATAATGCCGATCACGATATTATTACACTGCCAACAGCTAATACAACAGGCTTACTCGGCCGCAAAGCGTATATTGGTGATGACATTGATGGTAACCCCATTTACGATGCTAACGATTATATTGATGAAGTCGTGTTACCAAAGCTTGATGCAATTAACTATACAAATATCACCTTTAACAAAGTAAATAATGAAGTTAGTTACGAATATAGCCATAATTTAAAAATATTCGTGCTCCGCTATAGTGCGCCTAACGATAATTACAACTGGTTTGTCACCCTCGAACCAACGGAAACGACAACGGGAACGATGATTTTAGTGCACGCTTCTTTCCCCGGTGCGACTTTTGACGAAGTTGTTTTGCCGCTCCTTTCGACGAGTAATTATGCGGTAACATTTGTTGCCCCAAATATTATATTTGCGTATATTGATCCGCTTGGCGTGCCCCATAATTTTTTCGTCCAACAACCGTTTTTTGGCTATGCCGGGACAGTCACGCTCATGCCCACGGCAACAACAACAGGCAGTGCCGACTTAAGTCACCCTGATTACCCGGGATTAATTTTTGGCTCAGTCGTGCTCCCACGCTTAAACGATTTTGATTACGACTTAATGATTAATGCAGCGACGATTACATATCGTTATTTCCATAATTTGACAGGCACTATTATTAATCTTATTTTTGATATTCCCGTTACTGGCTATACAGTGCAACGCATTAATGCCCTTCCCACCCATTTAAGTGCAGGGATTGCAACATTAATTCACTCTGACTTTCCAGACTATGAACGCACGGTTATTTTACCGGAACTTAGCAGCGACGACTACACTAGTATCATTGTGCCAAGTGGTGACGTGACGGTTGGTGAAGTTGTTTATACGTACTTTGCGGTGGCGATCGATACTGAAATTACGTTTAGTTATCCGTATAATTATGCTGATCTTACATGGGAATATCACGTTAGTCCAACACTAACGACACCAGGCAGTTTACAAGGGACAAGTATCCTTTTACCGGGGACGGTTTTTACACTTGAATTACCCGTTTTAAGCGCACAGTTTTATGATATTGTGGAAGGTGAAGAGACGATTACTTATACATTAAAGGATGAAACTTACGGGATATTCTCGTTTGTCTTCCCGCTCCCACAAGCTGAACCCGAGGAACCAGAAGAACCGGAACAATCAGAAGAGTCAGAACAATCAGAAGCAGTGTCGCAACCGGAAGTGCCTAATGATCCTGCTGCACCAGCCGCAGAGAAACAAATTTGGCCATACATCGTTGGTATAGCGCTCGTCTTAATACTTGGTGTTGGTGGAGCGGTTATCGCAATAAGACGCCTTCGTGAGAAAGAATAGTTAACGATCATAAAGGATGAAGTAGGTGACGTAACTTTTTCGGTCATTTAACAAAGATAGCTTTGATACTATTAAGGCTTTCTTTATTTATATTTGGACAAAAAATGTAACACAATCTAATTATGGCGATTCCGCCATAATTAGAACCTAAACAGGAAATAATCAATTTTGAAAGAGTATTAAATAATGCAAAGTGTAAGCGAGTACAATTGGTAAAAAAGCAATGGTCGGTCCCGATAACAATCCGTATGCTATGCTAGAACATAAGTAATATTGGAGGAAACGAGTATGAGTAAAAAGCGTACAATTTTATTATCAACTATTTCCTTGGTTTTAATCGGGGCAATAACGGCCGCTATAGTAGTGCCACTTTTGACGAACGACGATAGTTCGTCAAGTATGCCAAGTACGTCAAGTAGTAGCAGCAATATCCCAAGTGCACCGAGTTTACTCGAAATGTTTACAATTACATGGAAAAATTATGATGGAACTGTCCTAAAAATTGATGAAGAAGTCGCGCTTGGCACTTTGCCAACGTATGCAGGGAACGAACCAACGCGAGTAGCTACTGCCCAGTTTACTTATACATTTGCGGGTTGGTCACCAGCGGTTGTTGTCGCAACAAGTGACGCGACATATACGGCAACTTATGATGACACCGTGAATAAATACCCCATTACATGGAAAAATGATGACGGCACTGTTTTAGCAGTACAAAATGTCGCTTACGGTACGATGCCCGTTTTTGATGACGAGACACCAACTAAACAAAAAGACGCCGAGTTTACTTATACTTTTGACAAATGGAGTCCAGAAATTGTGCTTGTGACAAAAGCCGCAACGTATACGGCCACATATACCGAAACACGTAATAATTACACGGTAACGTGGTTAAACGAAGATGGAACGCTTTTAAAAACGGATGAAAACATCCCGTATGGCACGATTCCTGAATATATTGGTCCTTTACCCACAAAAGCAAGTGAACCACACCGTACGTTTGCGTTTCTTGGGTGGTCACCCGTCGTTAGTGCCGTTGTAGGTGACGTGACTTATACGGCAGAATTTAGTGCGACATTTAAAACATTTACGATTACGCTTGATTTAAATGGCGGTGTGTTTGCTAATCCAGAAACAGCTTTAACATTTGAAGTTACTTATAGTAGTGACTTTTCCCTGCCCACCCCTAATACACCAACGAACTCGCCGTTTGGTGGGTGGTATTATAATGATGAACGGATTGCTGATGAGTTTGGCGAGTCACTAGCTAGTTATGCGTTTACCGAAGATATTACGGTTGTTGCCGAATATTTCTTCCCAATTTACACACGTGCCGATTTAGAAAACATTACAAACGAATTAAGTGGCACGTATCGTTTAATGAATGATCTTGATTTAAGTGGCGACGAATGGATTCCACTTAACGGGTTTGCGGGCGACTTTGACGGGCAAGGCTTTACGATTAGTGGCATGACAATTTTTACTGCTTATGAACATACTGGCCTATTTGGCGTAGTTAACGAAGCGATAATTGCGAATTTAACGATGACTAACACGCATATTGAATATGAGTCAGTTGCCGGGGTAGGTGACGCCTTTGTTGGCGTGTTTGTAGGAAGTTCACATAATAGTCATGATCTCACTTTGCATAACCTTACAAATGAAAATGCGGTTATTAACGTGACGGAGCGCAGTTGGGGTTATGTTGGTTATGGCGGTATCCTTGGTAATTATGAATCACTTGGCGGCACAACCCTAGTAATTGCTGATAGTAAAAACAAAAGTGACATTAGCGGCGAACTATACCAAAGTCTCGGTGGTTTAGTGGGCCGTTTAATGACAAAAGATTCAGTCATCACCGTTAATAGTAGTTACAATAGTGGTGCGCTTACGACAAGTCTTTATACAGGCGGCCTTATTGGGGACTTTTTGGATACAAACTCCGTCATTACGATTAATGATAGTTATAACGACGGGGAAATTACGGGACTTGCAATGCTTGGCGGGTTAATTGGCGATATGCGATTAAAAGATCGTGGTGTGCTCACCATTAATAATAGTTATAACAAAAAAGACATTATTTCACCCAGTAATAATAATGGGGGCTTAATTGGTTCTTATAACGCGAGTGATTTTGCCGAATTAATTATTACTGGTAGTTATAACGAAGGCAATATTAGTGGCGAAGAAAACCTTGGTGGTTTAGTCGGATCAATCGCGCGGTCTGGACAACGCCAATTTATGCCCGAAGTACATGTCTCTAATAGTTACAATATTGGCGACGTTGCCGGTAGTCGTGGCGGGGTCGGTGGCCTCTTTGGTTACATCTTTAATTACTTTACAGTGACAAATAGCTTTAATGCTGGTGATGTGAGTGCCGGGCGTGAACATGTTGGCGGCTTAGTCGGTTGGGGGCAAAGTGGTGGTATTATTACCAATAGTCTTAATTTTGGCACAGTCACTACAAATACACTGGCGGGCAGCATTATTGGGCGGAACCATGAAAGTGCCGTGGTGATGAATAACACGCACTTTACAAACGAAGTCTTTAACAATAGTGGGCAACTCTTTGTTGGTCCAACCGCTGGCGGGACGTACGTAGACATAACAACAATTGACACTACTTTCTTTAGCGATACTTTATTGTGGGAAGAAGCAGTGTGGGATTTAACAAACGTGGATGTGTTAAATGCTGCTTATCCAACGCTTAAACATTAAAGATTAATTATAAAAAATATTTAAAGTTAGACAAAAAAGGGGTATTTTCTAATACACCGCAAGTTTTAAGATGTTCGGTTATGTCAAAAATAATTTCAACAGATATATATAAGAAGTTGTTATACGTATTAAAAGTTTAGATTTTATTAACAATCAGCGTAGTTAATGGTATAAGTAAGTTCAATCGCTTCAATATATAGTGTTTGCATACTTTTAATCGTAAATAATAATATTGATTGCACCATTCCCGGCTTTGGGAAAATGGCCCTCAAAAGTGAATTTTTAAAGAAACTTTAAGTAAACATATAAAATAGGTATAAATGGCAAATAAGCAAAAAAGACGCGCTAAATTACTTCGCAGCAGTATTATCTTTTGGATTAGTGTTTTAGTCCTTTACTCCGCGATTTTTGCCCCACTTTTACCGGCAGTTAGTTCCTGGCGAACGTGGGTAAAAATAATCGTGATTGTACTCGTGATTTTACTTCCTATCGGCGGCCAAATCGCACTCATTTTTACGCATAAAACACGTGATAAAAAACAATAAATATTAACTAATTACTAAAACAAGAAAAAAGAGGACGTCTCCTTTTTAGTTTTGGTTTAATTCAGGGCAGCATTCATCTATAATAAATATAATTATTAATTCGGGAGGTTACTATGCGAAATAAATTTAAACATAAAGGCCTTTTATTTACAACGCTTTTATTAAGTTTAATACTCGCGGGTTGTGATCCATTACCAACTAGTAGTGAAAGTGTCATCCATAGCGAAGAAGTCAGCAGTAGCGAAGTTTTGGAAAGTAGTAGTGTTCCTACAACTATAGCGTCATCCGTTGCACCGCCAAGTAGTGAATCAATTATTACAAGTGAACAAGGCGCGGGATTACCGTATGAAGAACGACTCTATCTGAATAGTCTCCATTGGGGGTTAGGACATAATATTGAAAAATATGTTAGTAATAACCGTGATTATGATTGGTATGTTGACCAATGGCATACTGGTGAATATTGGTATGAAAATTGTGGCCCGTCATCGACGGAAATGGTTGGCCGTTACCATCGTGAAGATTTCGCTGCTACCGCGAGCGATTTACGTGATTTATATCGCTCCGGAGGTGGTTGGTGGTATGGCAGTGATATAACACAAGCACTTGCCCTTTTTGACGTTGAGTATACGACAATTTCTATTGTTTTCCCGCGTGACTTAATTAAAGTACTCGATGCCGGTAATGTTGTGTTAGTGAATCCATCAATGGAATACATTAATATGCAACAAGCCGATTATCATCACACCGGATTATTTTATACGCCAGGCACCGGCCACTTTATTGTGTGTAAAGGGTATGTCGTTGTCGATGGTAATACGTTCTTTGAATTTTATGATCCATGGAGTATTGGCGAATCATACGTGGATGGCACCTTAAAAGGAATTGACCGTTATTATGATGAAAAATCATTTATGGAATCGATTCGTAAATGGTATGTTGGTGGTATCGTCGTTAATAAGGCCGAAAATAATAATATAGAATAAACAAGTTGTTTTGCATTACTTTTACAGCAAAAACGATCTAGAAATGACTTAAAAACACTATAAATATAAAATATAATTTTAAATTGCGTTAATAATTTGCCAGTAACTTTTCCAATATGGTGAAGCTAAATATGCGTTTAGAGCACTAGCGGGGACATAGATTTTTAATGTTAGATTTGCATTATCAAACGTAGAATGAAAACAAACAGGTGGCGTCGTTGCAAGGATTGTCACACTATGTAATGTTGTAACATTTGCAAAGGTACGCGCACCAAGTTCTTTGATCGTTGATGGGAGGGTAATGCCCGTTAATTTTGTGTTTTCAAAGGCGTTAGCGCCAATTTCTTCAAGCGCGGTTTCAGCAAAATTAATTGTCGTTAATTTCACTGCTCCAGAAAAGGCATCGCTAGCAATTATGCGTAAGCTAGTTGGCAATTCAATACTCATTAAGCCCGGCATATTTTTAAATGCCGCATAACCAATTTTCGTTAATGTTTCTGGTAATAAGACACTTGTGACTGCGCCATTTTCATAGAAAGCATACGCACCAATTTCGACGACCGGCAAACTATTAATATAGGCGGGAATTAACACTTGATAAGCGTTTCCGCTATATGATTCAATGACGTAACCGGTGCCGGTATTATTAAGCGCATAATTAAGACCAGGACTACTTTCCACCCAATGTGCATATAGTGTAATATCGTGCGTAACTTGATACGGAAAAACAACAATATTTGTAAACGCTGCATCAAAATACCATGCTTCTAAAACATACGGTTCGTTTGTAATAAGTGGCGGGCTAGCTAAATAGTTAGTAATGAGCGGCGCAATCGTTGTTGGAGCATTCGTAACGAATGTAACAAGAAACACTTCCATTGGCTCGGTTGATGGTGTCTCACTACTAATTGGCGTACTTGTTGACGTCGTTGGCGGTTCGCTACTACTCGGTGTACTTGTTGAAGTTGTTGGCTGTTCACTACTTGGGGTAATGACTGAAGATTCTTCAATAACGCTACTTGGTGGCGTATCTTCACTCACACTTAGCGAACTATCTGCCATCGTTGTACTTGTAATAGATGAACTTGCCACCTCTGAAAAACCTTCGGATATTGACGGCGTTGGCCGACATCCGGCGAGAAGCGCAAGTGTTACGAGCATTATAATGGGTTTTTTCATAGTTATTTTTGCTTATTTTAGTATATGTGAATTTTCATTAAAGCACAAATTATAACAAAATCTTTCAATTAGGAAAAGACGCCCTTTTTGTTTATAATTATAATAATTAAGGAGATTAATATGCGCATTCATAAACTCGTTATTCCATTATTAATTTTAAGTGCCGTTAGTAGCGGTCTACACATTGAAAATGCTAATGCGGCGGAAGAAGTTGGCATTAGTGTCCATTATAAAGGTGATTACGCTAATCCACACATTTATTATTGGAATGCAACGCCAAATTTACCGTCAGTTAATTGGCCGGGAACAAAAATGGAGCAAGATATTGATTCTGACTGGTATTCCTTTGATTTTCCCGAACAAACGTTTATTAATCTTATATTTAATGACAATGGTAATCCACAAACGAGTGATTTAGCGCGCACAACTGGCGAATGGTGGTTTTTTAATAACCGCTGGTATGATCAAAATCCTGATAATTTAGTTATTCCCGATACTGATTCAACACCCGTTATTCATCTCCATTTTCGCTCACCAAATGATGTCCCATTAATTGAATTTGATAATTCGGAACCAAGTGGAACGGCCTCGACCACGCCGCAAGTAATGCTAAGCGAAGGGAATGCGTGGTATCGTTACGCCGTTAATAATGTTGAACGGCTGCGCGTACGCTTTAAAGTTGGGGCGGCTTTTTCACCGTATTATGACGTCGGGCGCGGCCATTGGTATGTTGATGATAATAAACTGACAAATTTCCGGCCCCAGAAAACAGCATCAGGCCAAAGTGATTTTCGCGAAGAAACGATTTATTTTGTAATGACAACACGATTTTATGATGGTGATAGTGCAAATAACGTCCACGCATGGGATGACGCACAAGCGCAAAATCCCAGTAGTGATCCCGCGTGGCGTGGCGATTTTAAAGGGCTAATTGAAAAACTTGATTATATTAAAGCACTGGGCTTTTCAGCAATTTGGATTACGCCTGTTGTTGAAAATGCATCGGGTTATGATTATCACGGCTACCACGCACTTGATTTTACAAAAGTTGATCCGCGCCTTGAGTCAGCAAAGGCAACGTATCAAGATTTAATTAATGCCGCACATAGTAAAGGGATGAAAATTATTCAAGACATCGTCTTAAATCATACCGGAAACTTTGGCGAAGCCAATCTTTTCCCACTTTTTAAAAAAGATGCAACAAAACCGGATACATTTGCTAATCTTGTTAAAACTGATCCCAATAATGTCTTACCCGAAAACTATAATGCGCTTAACGGTGGCGCACAATATGGCGCCCGTATTGATGCGATGAAAGAAGATACCAATGATGTAAATCATATTTATCATCATGAGAAGAGCTTACAATGGGAAGGCTACTCTGTGCAAACCGGGCAAATCGCCGGCGACTGTGTTGATTTAAATACGGAAAACCCGTATGTCGCTAATTATCTTGTTGATGCGTATAATCGTTATATCGATATGGGTGTTGATGCGTTTCGCATTGATACGGTTAAACATATTTCGCGTCTCACCTTTAATAAATCATTCGTCAATGCGTTTCAAGATCGTGGTGGTGATGACTTTTACATTTTTGGTGAAGTTGCAACACGCTATCGTGACGTGTGGAATTCAAATATTCCTGCCATCTCGACACCGTTTTATACGTGGGACGAAACAAAAACCTATCCATGGGCGACCCGGGTTGAACGCGAAAATAGTGTATTCGCCCATTGGAATGATAACCAATCAACGGGTAATCAACCAACATCGAATAATCATTATTTAAGTGGTAATAATTATCGGGCGCTTGATTATAGTAAAAAATCAGCAATGAATGTCATTGATTTTCCAATGCATTGGGCGTTTAAAAACGCGAGTGACGCTTTTAATACCGCCAAAAGTGGTGATAAATATTACGCGGATGCAACGTGGAATGTCACTTATATTGATTCGCACGACTACGCACCAGACGGCGCCCCCGAAGGCCAACGCTTTAATCAAGCACAAAATGTCTGGGCCGAAAACCTTGCCCTATTATTTACATTCCGTGGTATCCCGGCGATTTATTATGGTAGTGAAATCGAATTTAAAAAAGGCGCACCAATTGACGTTGGGCCTAATGCCCCATTAAGCACAACTGGGCGCGCTTACTTTGGTGACCATATAACGGGTAGTGTTAATGTTAGTGACTTTGGTGTGTACACGAATGCAACCGGAAATATTGCGACAACATTAAATCATCCGCTTGCGACCCATATTCGGTCACTAAACTTAATGCGACGGGCAATTCCGGCCTTACAAAAAGGCCAATACTCGACGGATAACGTCAGTGGCGGTCTTGCGTTTAAACGGCGCTTTACTGATGCGTCAACGGATAGCTTTGCGCTCGTTACGATTTCGGGTGGCGCAACGTTTAATTCAATTCCAAACGGCACATATGTTGATGCGGTGACTGGAGAATCACGGCAAGTAACAAACGGAACATTATCCGTTAGTAGTATTAATAAAGGCAATGTACGTGTTTTTGTATTAACAACCGCAAAAACACCAGCGCCAGGCAAAGTCGCAGTTACTGGAACATATTTAAAGTAGTTACGAACATTATAGAAATTGAAATATACAATATCAGTTGTATTAGTAGGAGTAAATTATGAAAAAAGCACAGATTGGCGTTATCGGTTTGGCAGTAATGGGTGAAAATCTCATTTTAAATATGGCAAGTAAAGGCTTTACGGTTGCGTGTTTTACCCGAACAACAAGTAACGTCACAAACTTTATTGATGGGCGCGGGAACAAGGAAAATATTATCGGCACATATTCATATGCTGAACTTGTTGAAAAACTTGAGTCACCCCGCAAAATTATGTTAATGATTCGCGCCGGAAAACCAGTTGATGATGTGATTGAAACACTCATTCCCCTTTTAAATAGCGGCGATATTATTATTGATGGTGGCAACACAAACTTTACGGATACTATTCGGCGTACAAACTATTTAAAAACTCATGGCATTCATTTTATTGGCAGTGGTGTGTCTGGTGGCGAAGAAGGCGCACTACATGGTACGTCATTAATGCCCGGAGGTTCAAAAACGGCTTACACCCAAGTTGAACCAATCTTTCGGGCCATCGCGGCCGACTACGAAGGGGAAAAATGTGTAACATACATTGGCGAAGATGGCGCTGGTCACTTTGTTAAAATGGTTCATAATGGGATTGAATACGGTGATATTCAACTTATAGGTGAAACGTATCATATGATGCGCGAAATTCTTAATTTATCGCATGAGCAAATGGCCTTTATCTTTAAGAAGTGGAACACACGGAAACTTGATAGTTATCTTATTGAGATAACCGCAAATATTTTAGCGTTCAAAGACACGGATGGTGTGCCACTTGTTACGAAGATCGTTGATGAAGCTGGTCAAAAAGGGACCGGAAAATGGACAGCGATTACAAGTTTAGAAGAAAATGTACCGTTAAGTCTTATTACTGAATCTGTTTATGCGCGGATTATATCTGCTAAAAAGGCCGAACGACTTGTAGCGAGTCGGGCATTTCCAAAACGGAAGAAGGTATTTCGCGGCAATGTTGATAAATTCGTTGAGCATTTAGAAAAAGCACTCTATGTGACAAAGATTATTAGTTATGCGCAAGGTTTTGATCTGATGCGTGAAGCGGCTAAAACATATAATTGGCATTTGAACTTAGCGGATATCGCCGCTATTTGGCGCGGTGGTTGCATTATTCGTTCCGCTTTTTTAAATGATATTCGGGCCGCATACATGAAAAAGAAAAACCTTGTGAATTTACTCCTTGATCCATTCTTTAAACGAGAAATCAAACAAGCTATTCCCAGTTTACGCCTTGTCATTGCCGCCGCCGTTAAACATGGTATTCCGACGTTAGCGTTTAGTAGTGCGCTCGCTTATTTTGATAGTTATACTGAAGCCAACTTACCGGCAAACTTGCTGCAAGCACAGCGCGATTATTTTGGCGCCCACACATATCGGCGGATTGACAAAGATCCAAACGAAAACTACCACACAAATTGGACAAACGAAGGTGGAAGTACGGCTTCCACTAAATATGATGTTTAGACAAAACGAGTAGAGAACAGACTAACCATGAATATTATTAAACGAATTACAACAAAATTAAAGTTAAAAGAGACGCAAGTAAATGCAGCCATAACATTAATTGATGACGGGGCAACAATCCCCTTTATTGCGCGCTACCGTAAAGAAGTAACAGGTAACTTAACGGATACAGAACTACGTGATCTTTTTGAACTCTTATCATATTTACGAAAACTATTCGAACGGATGCAGACGGTTTTAACATCCATTGAAGAACAGGGAAAATTAACGGACGAATTACGAACAGCAATTAATGCCGTAGAAACTTTAAGTGAACTTGAAGACATTTATCGGCCATATAAACCAAAACGCAAAACACGGGCAAGTATTGCCATTGAACGCGGATTATCGCCGCTTGCCGAATATTTAAAGCGTGGGGAAAAAGGGAGTGATTACGAAACATTTCTCGCTACTTTTATTAATGAAGAAAAAGGTGTTTTGACGACAGATGACGCCCTTAGTGGCGCTAGTGATATCATTGCTGAAGAAATTAGCGACAATGCAACGTATCGTACTTTTATTAAACGTTTGATTTATAATGACGGGTTTATTACGGCAAAAGAGGTGCAAAAAGACGAAAAGGACACCTTTGCGCAATATGCTGACTATAAAGAAAAACTTAAAGATATTCCGCCACACCGCATTTTAGCAATTAATCGCGGGGAAAAAGTTAAATGCTTAAAAGTTAGCTTACTTTACGATACAGAGCCCATTGAAGCACGGATTAAAAATGATTATGTACGCCATAATGATTTTAGTGAGCTTTTAACAAAAACAATTAGTGATAGTTTAAAACGGCTCATCTTCCCGTCAGTTGACAATGAGATCCGCACGGACTTATTTACAAAGGCCGAAGACGCTTCACTTATTGTGTTTAAGAAAAACTTAACAGCGCTGCTTCTTTATCCACCCCTTAAACATAAAATGATCTTAGGTTTTGATCCTGGTTTTCGTACGGGTGCGAAGTATGCCGTCGTCGATGAAGCAGGCATTATGTTAAAAGTAGGTATTGTTTTTCTTGTCGCCGCTTCGGATAATCAAAAAAGTGCTGCCCGAAATGAAATTATCAACTTACTAAAAACCTACCCCATTGATTATATTGCCCTTGGTAATGGTACGGCCTCACGCGAAAGTGAAAAAGAATTGCGCGACATATTAGTAGCGAACAATTTCAAAACAAAACTCTTTATTGTTAATGAAAGTGGTGCCTCCGTTTATAGTGCATCAAAAATTGCTGAACAAGAATTTCCCGCGTTACCCGTGGAAAAACGGAGTGCAATATCACTGGCAAGACGACTTCAAGATCCACTTAGTGAACTTGTGAAAATTGATCCAAAGGCAATAGGGGTTGGCCAATATCAACATGATATGAACCAAACACGCCTTAGTGAATCACTTTACGGTGTCGTTGAAGCAGCGGTGAATACAGTTGGTGTTAACCTCAATAATGCTTCGCCTTCACTTTTAAACTATGTTGCGGGGATAAGTAAGCCACTTGCCGAAAATATATATGAATACCGCCGTGAACACGGTCCGTTTGCTTCACGTACAGCACTTAAAAAGGTACCAAAACTTGGCGTCAAAACTTTTGAACAATGTGCAGGGTTTCTCCGTATATATGACGGAAAAGATGCACTTGATATGACGGCTATCCATCCCGAATCATATGATGTCGCGCGCTACATCTTAAAAACGACAAATATTGATTTAGTGCATGACGAACCAAACAAAAAAGAAAGTGCACTAGCAAAGCTTGATAAAACAAATATTTTAAAAAAGTTTGGCATTGGTGAAGCAAGTTACCTTGATATTATCGAAGAAATTAAGCGGCCGGGGCGCGATATACGTGACGACGTCGCGCTTGTCGAATTAAACAATGCCGTCACAGACATTAAAGATTTGAAGGTTGGGATGATCTTAAATGGCACGGTACGTAATATTATGGATTTTGGGATGTTTATTGATATTAACGTCCATCAAGATGGGCTCGTCCACATCTCTGAAGTCGCTAACCACTTTGTTAAAGATATAGCGGATATTTACACGATTAATGATATTGTTAAAGTGAAAGTTCTCGCTGTTGATGTCGACAAAAAACGGATTAGTCTATCAATAAAACAAGTTTAATTTAATATAAGTATTCTTTTAAGCCGCCATTAGTCATTCCAATTGCTTTGTACCCGTTAGTTCACTATAATTTAGCGTGATTATGATGAAAACACGACTAAAAAAATATATTGGTGACAAGGCGTTCTACAAAATGGCATTAGCCATTATTTTTCCAGTTGTTATCCAACAATTAATTTTAAGTATTGCTGGTTATGTTGATAACTTAATGATTAGTTCATTTTCGCAAATAGCGTATACCGGTGTATCAACCGCGAACCGCTTTATGTTTTTAATCAATTTCTTTTGGATTGGGTTATCCGCTGGTATTAGTGTGTTTATTGCCCAATATTTTGGTGCGAAAAATAAAAAGCGGATTAGTGCAACGATTCAACTTTCACTTATTATTACCGTTATTTTTGGTATTATATCGACGTTTGTTATTTATTATACTGGACCACAAATT
>WPCG01157223.1_pt1 | contig 19794 bp, 11 predicted proteins | sample 5403311 | NCBI WGS metagenome assembly WPCG01 (sample SAMN12869467, study PRJNA574797) | sludge metagenome | isolation source: wastewater treatment of Control | place: China:Beijing | collected 2019-05-17 | reverse complement strand
GAGTCGATGGCACGTTCTCCCTTGCCACCCATTCTCTTGGCATGGCTTATTTCTGCCATCGTGAGGGTCACCCAAGGCTCTGCCACGGTGGCGATGATCACCGCCGCGAGCATCATTGCCCCAATCATCAGCGAGTTCGGGTTGAACGACCCTCAACGCGCGTTGGTGGTGATTGCCGTTGCATCGGGTGCCACCTTGCTGTCGCACGTCAATGACAGCGGATTCTGGCTTGTCGGCAAGTACCTGGGTATGAATGAAAAACAAACACTGCAAAGCTGGACGGTCATGGAAACCATTATCGCGTTTTGTGGATTGGCATTCACGTTGATCGCCAGCCTGTTCTTCTAACGTGAAACGACTGCACGTTACATGCTCCGATGGCCTATGCAAAATGCCAAAGGGAAGGGATCGTTACAAGATCCCCTGCCCCATCATCGCCTTGGCCACTTTCATGAAGCCGGCAATGTTGGCCCCCTTCACGTAATTGATGTAACCATCCTCTTCGACGCCGTACTTCATGCAGTTCTCGTGGATGTTGGCCATGATCCACTTCAACCGCTCGTCTACCTGCTCGGCGGTCCAGCTGAACCGTTCGGAATTCTGGGTCATCTCTAACCCCGATACCGAAACCCCACCCGCGTTGGCTGCCTTTCCGGGCGCGTACAGTATTTTGTTCTCGTGAAATATTTCGATTGCCTCGGGCGTGCAGGGCATGTTGGCGCCTTCCGACACGGCGATGACCCCGTTCTTCACCATGCTCTCGGCATCGTGTTGGTCGACCTCGTTCTGGGTGGCCGAAGGAAGGGCGATGTCGGCTTTCTCGCTCCACGGGCGAGCACCCGGCACATACTTGCAACCATATTCTTCCGCGTACTCACGGATACGGCCCCGGTACTGGTTCTTTAATTCCATCACGAAGCGCAGCTTCTCTTCCGTGATGCCCTCCGGATCGTAGATGTACCCGTCGGAGTCGGAAAGTGAAACAGGCACGGCACCCAGTTCCAATAGCTTCTCGCAGGTGTACTGGGCCACGTTGCCCGACCCGGAGACAAGGCATCGCTTCCCTTTCAGGTCGATGCTTCTGGTTTTCAGCATCTCTAACAGGAAGTAAACATTCCCGTATCCCGTGGCCTCGGGACGGATCAACGATCCCCCGAACTCGCGTCCCTTGCCGGTGAACGTGCCGGTGAACTCTTCGGCCAGCTTCTTGTATTTTCCGAACATGTACCCTACTTCACGGCCTCCTACACCAATATCGCCGGCCGGCACGTCGGTATTGGGGCCTATTACACGCCACAACCCCTCCACGAACGCCTGGCAAAAACGCATGATCTCGCCGTTGGATTTGCCGCGAGGAGAAAAATCGGATCCCCCTTTCGCTCCCCCCATCGGCAACGTGGTGAGCGCGTTCTTAAAGGTCTGTTCAAAAGCCAAGAACTTGAGGATGGATGGCGAAACAGAAGAGTGAAAACGAATCCCCCCTTTGTACGGCCCGATCGCGTTGTTATGCTGTACCCTGTATCCCATGTTGGTGTGAACGCTTCCCTTATCATCCACCCACGTCACGCGAAACGTGTGAATCTTATCGGGAATTATTAACCGCTCAAGGAGATTGGCCTTCTCGAACTCGGGATGTTCATTGTAAACATCCTCTATGGATTCCATTACTTCCAGAACGGCCTGGTGATACTCTGGCTCATTGGGAAAACGTCGCTTTAATAAATCCGAAACTTCTGAATACTTCATCGAGTAGGTTGTTTTAAAATAATAATCACTTTGAAACACAAAAGTAAGAAATAATTCCTAAAACAGAATTAACAATAATATTTTTTTTACTTTTGATACAAAATGCGCTATTTGTTTAGATTTTTGTAAATGGGAATAAAAACGATGGCCCCCGACATTACGATGGAAAGGAGGGTGAAGAAGGTGAGTTCCGCGTAGAGCAGGATATATATCACTAAAACGATCCAAAGGATAATGATAAACGCGATTTGTGTTCGTGAGAGTTTTCTTTTGGCCATGCTTCGCTTGATTAATTGCAATAACGCGAAGATAGGCAATTCAGGTGTCGCTTGTGTTGTTTATAGCTAAATATCTCCTTCAGGCATCAAAAAGGCTTTCATGGTGGGCCACGTGTTTTTAACATAATAGCGCGCGAAATATTTTTTTATTTTTCTTTGCTGTTTCGCGAAGATGATACACTTTTGCAAAATCATTAAAAATTATACAGCATGTGTGGGATAGTAGGATATATCGGTAACAAACAGGCATACCCCATTCTAATCAAGGGGCTTCACAGGCTCGAGTACCGCGGGTACGATAGTGCCGGGATCGCGCTCGTGAACAACAACCTCCTTAACGTGTACAAGGCCAAGGGGAAGGTGGCGGAACTGGAACAGTTCGCGAGCCAGAAAGACACCTCGGGAACGCTCGGGATAGCACACACGCGCTGGGCCACGCACGGGGAGCCCACACAAAATAACGCGCACCCGCATTACTCGCGGTCGGAAGAGATCGCCATCATCCACAACGGCATCATCGAGAATTACGCGGTGTTAAAAGAGGGGTTGATGAAAGAAGGCTATACCTTCCAGAGCCAGACCGACACGGAGGTGCTCGTGCAGCTCATTGAGTACATGAAAAGCACCAATGACACCGATCTCCCTACCGCCGTGCAACTGGCATTAAACCAGGTAGTGGGTGCCTACGCGATTGCCGTTATCGAGAAAAATAACCCGGACATGATCGTTGCTGCCCGGAAAGGAAGCCCGTTAGTGGTAGGGATAGGCGACGATGAATATTTCATCGGGTCAGACGCGACGCCGATCATCGAATATACCAACAAGGTGACCTATATCGGCGAGGAGGAGATAGTAACGATAAAACGAAACGAGCCACTTAAAATAAAAACCATTGGAAATGTAGAGAAAACCCCGCTCATCCAAAAGCTCGAGCTCACCTTATCCCAGCTCGAGAAAGGGGGATACCCGCACTTCATGCTCAAGGAGATATTCGAGCAGCCTCATTCCTTGGCCGACTGCATGCGTGGCCGGGTAAACGTGGATGAAGATAACATCACGTTGGCCGGCTTCCTCGACAATAAAGAAAAGTTCATGAACGCCCGCCGTATCATCATTACTGCCTGTGGAACCTCTTGGCACGCGGCCCAGATTGGCATGTACGCGATCGAGGAGTTTGCTCGCATCCCGGTAGAGGTAGAGTACTCGTCGGAGTTCCGGTACCGGAAACCGGTGATCCACGAGGATGATATCGTCATCGTCATATCCCAGTCGGGAGAAACCGCCGATACATTGGCGGCGGTTGAGCTGGCCAAACGCCACGGGGCTTTTATATACGGTATTTGCAACGTGGTAGGCTCCTCCATCCCCAGGAACACGCATTCCGGCAGCTATACCCATGTCGGTCCCGAGATTGGCGTGGCATCCACCAAAGCCTTCACCGCGCAAGTAACGGTATTAACCCTATTGGCCATCCTTATCGGGAAAGAGAGAGGAACGATTTCCCACGGCGAGTACCTGAAACTGATCAAGGAGGTGAGCCTGATACCGGGGAAGGTGAGTGAAATATTAGAAAAAAACGACCAAATTGCTGAATTGGCAAAAACCTTTACCTATGCCAGTAATTGCATCTACTTGGGAAGGGGGTACAACTTCCCGATCGCGCTGGAGGGTGCGTTGAAACTGAAAGAGATTTCCTATATCCATGCCGAAGGGTACCCTGCCGCGGAAATGAAGCATGGCCCCATAGCGCTTATCAGCCACGAGATGCCGGTTATCGTGATCGCGACACAATCCGAGACCTATGAAAAGGTGCTGAGCAATATCCAAGAAATAAAAGCCCGGAAAGGAAGAATCGTTTCGATTGTTACCGAAGGAGATGTAGTAATAAAAGAGCTTTCCTCGCACTGCATTGAGGTGCCTGAAACGTTACCCTGCCTATCTCCCTTGCTTTCAGTGATCCCGCTTCAACTACTGGCTTACCATATCGCGGTGGTGAAAGGATGCGACGTGGACCAGCCCCGCAATTTAGCAAAATCCGTCACGGTAGAATAATTTTTTATTATCCCGCTTTTTTTCCTAATTTCGCGGCGTTCAATTCAAAACCTTCAATAAATTTAGACTATTCTTCGCCATGGCATAGCTCAAGCAAGCTTGGCTCTGCTCATCTGGCTTGACAGAATAGTTCATTTAATTTAGACTATTCTTCGCCATGGCATAGCTCAAGCAAGCTTGGCTCTGCTCATCTGGCTTGACAGAATAGTTAGCGAACGCATCGTGGGCGGGGAGAATTCCCGGTTCAACAAATAAACACCAAATAACTGGGACTTAATGGATTCTATTTATTTAATTATCGTTGTAATCCTGCTTGGATTAGCAGTATTAGACTTGGTAGTAGGGGTGTCAAATGACGCGGTGAATTTTCTTAACTCGAGCATAGGCTCAAAGGTAGCTCCTCTTTGGGCCATCTTCACGGTCGCCTCCATAGGCGTGTTAATCGGGGCACTCTTCTCGAGCGGAATGATGGAGATTGCCCGAAGCGGTGTCTTTTACCCCGAGAAATTTACCTTTCCCACCATCATGATACTGTTCTTGGCGGTAATGCTTACCGACGTGGTGCTCCTGGACCTGTTTAACACGTTCGGTTTGCCCACCTCCACCACCGTTTCCCTCGTCTTCGAGTTATTGGGAGCTGCCGTCGCGGTGGCCTTGTTCACGGTCTGGACCTCGGGGTCGGGCGAGAATTTAGGGGAATACATCAACAGCGGAAAGGCATTGGCCATCATAGGGGGTATTTTTATCTCCATCGCGGTAGCCTTCATCATGGGTAGCCTTATCATGTATCTCTCCCGCGTCGTCTTCTCTTTCAATTACCGCAAGCCCTTCAAGTACTTGGGTGCCTTATGGGGAGGCTTAGCACTCACGGCCATCACCTATTTCGCGATATTCAAGGGGCTCAAGGGAAGCGTGCTGGTAACGGAGAACTTCCTTTATTATCTCGAACACAACATGGGCACTGCCCTCTTGTACACGTTCATCGGGTGGACAGCCCTGATGGCACTACTGCAACACCTCTTCCGGGTAAATATACTTAAAATAATCGTCCTCGCGGGTACGGCCGCGTTGGCTATGGCATTCGCGGGGAACGACCTGGTGAATTTCATCGGTGTTTTCATGGCCGGTTTCGACTCCTTCAAAATTGCTCAAGGCATCGCTGCCGCGGGAAGCGACGTGGAAGGGCTTTCCATGGGCATGCTCTCCGAGCCGGTGGTCGCACATGTTGGCTGGTTACTGGGCGCGGGGGTCATCATGGTACTGGCGCTCTGGTTCTCGAAAAAATCACGATCCGTGACAGAAACAGAGGTAAACCTCTCCCGCAAAGGGGAAGGAATCGAGCGATTTTCCTCCTCTCCCCTCTCGCGATCCATCGTGCGGAACAGCCTCAATATGAGCAAGTCGATCCATAAGCTCACGCCGGAACCGGTCAGGAAATTTATTGACAAACGATTCACCCCGGTGGCCTTGGAAAACAACGCGTCATTCGATTTGATCCGCGCGTCGGTCAACCTCACCATTTCGGCCCTGCTGATCTCGCTGGGAACATCACTCAAGCTCCCCCTCTCTACCACCTACGTCACCTTCATGGTGGCCATGGGGGCGTCGCTGGCAGACCGTGCGTGGGGGCGCGAAAGTGCCGTCTACCGGATCAACGGGGTACTCACCGTGGTAGCCGGCTGGTTACTCACGGCATTCGTGGCGTTTACCGCTGCTTTTATCGTGGGGCTGTTCCTGATGTGGGGTGGGAAAATAGCCATTGCAGCCATGGTTCTCCTGGTGATTTTCCTCCTCTACAAGTCGGGCAGGCTACACACGAAAAGAAAAACAAAAGAACAGCAGCAGCAACAAATTCTCTCCACCGAATCGGAGTTGATCACGGCGACCAACACGGAGGTACACCGGGTAATGGAAAAGACGCTATCGATTTACCGGCGAGCGATAGAGGGACTGGGCAAGGAGGATCGCCGGGCGGCAAGAAAAGCGATGACCGAGGCCAACGCCATGTACCAGAAGTTCAAGGATAAACGGGCATACGAGGTGGTACCCACCCTCGAGAGCATCCAGTTGAACGCCCTAGAGGTAGAGCAGGAATACGTGCAACTGGTAGATTACTCCTACGAGATTTCCAAGGCATTGAAAGCAATGACGGAGGCCATCCATCTCTACATCGACAACAACCATTCGCCCTTCTCGAAAGAACAGCTTGATGATTTAATCATGATTCACAAGACATTATCGGAAGTATACACCGGCTATGCTGCCATGGAAAAAACGGGCGATTATTCCGGGTTTAGCACGGTCACCAGTTTACGGGAGACCATCTTGGATTTAAACCCGAAGATGACCAAACGCCAGATCAAGCGCGTTAAAGCAGGGGAATCGAGCACCCGCAGCAGCATCTTGTTCCTGAATATCGTGAACGAGTCGAAGATCATCACCCTCCAATCCGGCAACCTGATGAAGTCGCATCGCAATTTTAAAGTGCAGTACGCCAAGTCGAAGAGCAGCTCTAACGCCAAAGGCATCCACTCTATTATCACCTCGTGACAGGTAAATAACCCGGGTAGTTTATTTCTGTAAAAGTCCGATGTTCACTTGTTGGTTTTGGCTCAGATCGACTTCAATCGATACCGGTTCGTAGGAGATCAACTCCACGGTAACGTCATATTTCCCGGGCTTTACATCCGCTATGGCAAAGTTCCCGTCAAGGTCGGAGTAGTATTTCTTTCCATCCACGAGGATCGAGGCGCCGGCAAGGGTCTCGTTGCTCTTGTCGTCCACGATTGTTCCTGTCAACTGCAACACCTGCGCGCTTGCGGTAAGGGCAACCGCGCTTGATTCTTCTCCCTTCTTTTCACTGCTTTTATCGATACCTGCAACGGCCGATAGGGAGATAAGGAGGGCAGTGAGAATTAAAATTGACTTCATAGGTTCATTCGCATTAGGCATTTTCTCGCGACGACATAATCCAAACAAGTTTGTCTCCTGTTCATCGCTTAGCGAAAATGTTGTTTTATTTTACGTTTTAATAGGGAATCGAGCCGGTATTTCCAAACACGTTTGGTGGGAGGCCCCGGTTCCCGTGAAATCAGTTCGTGTACGCGAAGGTACTCACCGGAAGGGGATTAACCCGTTACGTTTTGATGAAGTTTTTGTTACATTTTGTCACGAGACGTATCAGTACCTTTTCTCGTCCAGCAACTCTCCTTCCTCGTTCCACATCTTCCAGATGCCGGTCTTGTTCCCCTCGTAATAGTTCATCTCGTACCGTAAATTCCCCAGCTCATCCCAGATACGCCACGTGCCGTGCTTGGCGCCGTTCCGGTACTCCGCTTCAGACACCAGTTGGCCCGAGATATCATAACTTCGCCAAAGCCCGTGCAGTTTCCCCTCTTTATAGGAACGCACCTCTTTTGGTTTGCGGTTTTCGAAATAGACAATATAGGGCCCTTCGGGTTGCCCGTTTTTTATCTGCATCTCCAGCTTAAGGGTGTTATTGTCATAATACTCCCTGTAATCTCCTGTATACAATCGCGTTTGCGCTCTATCGGAATAATAAACACCATCCACCAGGTACAGCCGGGGATTATCCCGCGGTTTTTCTTGAACGTTTTCTCGCGGTTGTGCCATTAAGGTCAATGCAGCCAGGAAAGCAGCCAACAAAGGATACATTTTCATCTTCTTACGATTATAGTTTGCATAAATATCATCCATCATTCAGTCGGGTTATAACCAGGATACCCACTTACCGAAAAAGAGGCAAAAGTACCTCGACATCATTCGGGTACTTTTGCGATTAGTAGTTCAGGTGTCGTACGCGACGACCCGCCTTAAAATTGATAACCGGTCCACGCGAAGATATCGGTGGGGCAACCTGTATTGCCGGCTTCCACTTTTACATTCGGGTAATTGGCTGCAGTTTTACCACTGGGATAGGTGATCTCGTTCCCGGTAATATCATCGGATAATACAGTCGATAAGCTAATATTAGCTCCCTCGTTGGCATCTCCACTACCATCGGCCAAGTCGATAAGATCTTTCGCGGTACCCACTCCTTTCACGAGCGCGTTGATGATGGTCGCGTTCGCTCCGCGGCGAAGCTTGATCACGTCGTGCATGTACTTGTAGGGGGCTGCAGAAGCAGTACGGTCTGCACCGGTTACAGCGGCTAACCTCAGGTCGATGGTCATGTTTTCTACCGTGAAGTTGGACTGGTTGGGGTGGCCGGAAAATTTACCGTCAAGGTTCCCATCCGCCTCAATACCGCGCGGGTCTGATTCGGAGCTTACGAAGCCCGGTTCCCAGATACCGTACGCGTTTTTCAGCGTGCCGTTGTACCCTTGGGTAAAGTCGAACATATCGTCGTCAGAATTCACCACCAACAGGTTGGTAACATTCACCGACCCCCCGAAGAACTCGATCCCGTCATCTGCCCCGTCAGGGATGTAGATATTCTCGATTTTGGTACCATTACCCACGCCGTTCAATGTCAGCCCGTTGTGCTCCACGTCGGCACTCGAACGTGCTCCCGTGTTTGCCAGGATAAGGTAGGTAAGAACACCCGAGTTATCGGCAGCATTGCTGCCACCATACACGTAAGCAGAATTAACTTCGGTGCTCCCTTTTTCGTTCGGATCGGCAAGCGGTGCTTTACCGTTAATAATCAACCCGCCCCAGTAGCCTTGGCCGGCGTTATCATTATCGGCAATCATCGATACCGGTGCTTCCGCGGTTCCTCGCGCGAAGATTTTGCCGCCTTGCAATACTAAAATATATTTGCTGAACCCTTCTTGGGCTTTAATTACTGTTCCTGCAGGGATATCCAGCACGCCGCCATCTTCCACGATCAGCGGGCCGGTTAATTCATACTCGATATCGGCGTCCAGTACTAACATGGAGGTCACGGAACCGGACAGCTTGTTATCCTCCAAGGGAGGATTCCCACCATTATCCGGACCGTCGTCGTCGCATGAAACAAACGTGAAAACAACAGCCATTGCTGTTAACATCATTACGTTTAAAAGCTTTTTCATTTTAAAACAATTTAGTTGGTTATGAAAATTTATTACCATTTACAATTCGTAGCTTACTCCTACGCTAACGTTCACTCCTTTTTTAAACTGGTTGAGTGTTACCACCTTGTCTGAACCGGATCTCTCGCGCGTTAAGCGGTAGGAAGAATCCAGCAGGTTACTTGCTTGTAGTTTCACCGTGAAATGGGTGTTGAACTTGTACGATGAAACAACGTCGAGCGTTCCCACACCCTTTTCCACGATATCCTTGAAACCTACCATCCCAATCGTGTGTATCCGGTCGCTGAAATAATTGAATACCAGGGAGGCGAGGAAATTTTTCTCGTTCCTCATCATGTTGTACGATACATCGATGTTCCCGATGAAAGGCGAAGCCCCTTCGAGTTGCACGTTCCGCACGGGTGTTGTCCCACCCACGTCTACCTTCAGGTTCGTGTAGATGTACGAGGCATTGAGGCCCACGGATAACCGGTTGATCTTCTCGGTTCCGGTGTTGAACCGGTTGAAAATATTTTTTCGTGCCTCCAGCTCAATGCCCGCCACGTTCGCGAAGTCACTAATATTGTCGTAATAGAGCACCCCGGCGGAGTTCCCCACTTCAACCCGCGCGATGGGGTTGGCCACGTACTTGTAGAACCCGGTAACCGATAACAACTCGGAGGGGCTCATGTAGTAGTCCCATTTCAAATCGATGTTGTAGTTATCGGAAGGTTTCAAGTCGGTATTTCCTTGGCTGGCGAAGCCGATATCCACGTAACGATAGGGTGAAATCTCTTTCGACTGGGGCAGCGTGTAGGTTTTGCTTGCTCCTAAACGGAGGCTGTTCTTATCGTCCGCGTCGTACCTCAAGTTCAAGCTCGGCAAGAAGTAGTTTTTATCGAGCGCCACCTTGCCGGGCGAAGCGTGGTCCACGTCGTAATTAACCGTCATATCCACCCGGTCGAACCGGAGCCCGATATTCCCTGTCAACCTTGCTGCCAACTGCCAATTGCCCTCGGCATACCCCGAGTGGATATACTTGCTCACCCCGTAGGTATTGGTGATGGGAGAGTGCATTCTAAAGTTCCCGGCATCGTAACTGGCTTGATTATACACGTCATCCAACCTCAACTCGTCTAGGTGGAAAGGGCGAGGGTTATAGGGATCGTAATTGTACTCCACGGCCTCGAAGGCATCATCCACGAAGCGTCCTTGATACCCCACGACAAGCGAGGAACGGGTATTGTCGAACGCGTCGTTCAACTTGTAGGTCAGGGCGGCTTTCACGTTGAAATCATTCTCTTTCAACTCGGAAAAGAAGCGTTTTTGACGGTTACTTCCCATGAGCGAGTAGGAGCCGTCTGACTCCAGCTTGAGGTTATTCTCGCGCCGGTCGGGCTCGCTCCCTTTTATCTGATTATACGAGATCCCGGCGTCTACTTTTACCCTCGGTGACAACGTCCAGTTCGATAACAGCTGGTGTACCAGCAGTAAATTATCGTTTACCTGTTGCCTTCTCAAGAACGCGCCGTATGGCGGTTCCTGGTTTTTTTCCGCGTCCTTGCCCACGTAATCTCCCACGTACTCGTTCATGGCGTGCAGCATCATGAAATTATACGCGAGGGTGTGCGCGCGGTTGATATCGTAGGTAACGTTGGCCAACGCGAGCTGGTTGGTATTGCGCGAGTATTTGCTTCCTACTTGATCTTTATAGGGATCTTCATCTCCGGTGGTGATGCTTCGCACGATCTCTTCGGTATACGAGTAATCCGTGGAGTGCGAGGTGACTGCGAAAAACGAGAGGGGGTTATTGTTCTCTCCCAGCGTGAACCGCTTACCGCCCGAAAGGCTAAAACTTTGGTTCACGGGCGTGTTCACGCGAAGGGGGTCAAGGCTATTCTGAAAATCATACGTGCCGCCGGTGGGCTGTTTGGCACCTGCAAACCCCCAGTAATCAACCCCGTCCGGGCGATAGAAATCAACCCTACCCGCTTCCGAGTTTATACCGCCCGAAAGATCCACACCGAATGCCTCGTCACCCACCAGTTCTTTCGAGTGAATATCGATGACGGCACCGCCAACGTCGGCATAACTTCCCGCGTTGAATACCTTGTTTACCCCGATATTTTGAATGATATCGGTCCCAAAAAATTCGAGCGCGATGTTTTTATACTCCGGGTCTTCCGAGGGAACCGGGAAACCGTTCAACAAGGTCGCGATATACCGGTCTCCCAGCCCGCGGACAAACACGTTCTTTACCCCTTCTTGGCGTGAAATACCCGAAACTTGGGCGACTGCCGCTCGCGCATCTCCAATCCCTTTACGGGATAATTCCCTGGCTCCCACGGATCGCGTGGCAAGCAGTGCCTGGCGTTGCTCCATCAACAGGATGTTTTCACTCTCCCGGTTGGCACGGACAACCACTTCAACTTCCTGAAGGGTGATATCGTCGGAAGCCATTTCAACATCGACCACGGTCTCTTGATTGCCTTCTACCGCTACCCCCTCCCGGGTTACCTGGTTATAAGCAACGTACGATACAACGAGGGTGTACGTGCCGGCAGGCACGTTTTGAATGATGTAGTTACCGTCCAAGTCGGCAGCTGCTCCATTTGTGGTTCCTTCTACGAGCACCGATGCCCCGATAAGCGGTTCGTCGGTTTTGGCGTCTATTATTGTTCCCCTGATAATGCCTGTCTGCGCGAACGCGGCGGAGAACAAGACGACGGGTAGGATGGTTAATACGAACTTGCGTCTCACTAATTATTCGTCTATTAAATTTACGGCACAAAGGTCTATTATAAATATTACAGACTGGTTACGCTTCGGTTACATTTCGGTTAAGATTCAAGGGGCACGCGCCGGACATGGGCCGGACATGAGCTGGATATGGGCCGCTACAACTCCATATACATATGGAGATGATATGGGGATGGTATGGAGATACTATGGAGTTGCACCGGCGAAGGTAAGAGTGAGGTTAGGGTAAGGTACGACCGAAGACCAGCCGAGGACTAACCAAAGACCAGCCGAAGACCGGTCAAAAAGCCTGGTTAAAACCGGCTAAGAAGGAAGTGTTGTAAGGAAAAATAGGAAAGGCAGCCCGGGTGTTTACCGTTTTTTCTTCCACGGTTTGCCCTGCTTGCCCTTTTTGTTTTTCGTGCCGCTCCCGGGGTTTTCGTCGTCAGCCACGCGCACCACGAGCTTTCTGTCTTCAAGGTACATTCCCTTGAAGGAGCGTATCACGTTGCCGGCTACCGCTTCGGGCACTTCAAAGAAGGAGAAGCTCTTCATCAGGTCGATCCTGCCTACCGGTACCTTTCCCTTGACGTGTTCGTTAATGAATCCCATCAGGATGGCCGGGTTCAAGCCATCCATTTTCCCGGCATTGATGAACAGGCGGGTATACCCTTTCTCGGGCTGTCGGGAGCCCTTTTCGCCCCTCGACTCGCGGGAAAAGAGCCCTTTCTCGCGGCGGCCGGAGCTTTCAACGGGTTCGAAGATATCGTCGGCCTGCTGGTAATAGTCGATGAGCCGGTTAAACTCCAGCGATACCACCCGTTTGATGATATCCTCCTTTTCCAGCCACTCCAGTTTCCGGAAGATGGCGGGGAGCAACCGTTCGATCTCCTCTTCGTTGACCTTCACCTTTTCTACCTTGTCCACGAAGTTAAACAGTTGCTTCTCGCAGATCACGTCGCCGGCGGGTACCGATCGCTTCTCGAACTGCTTGTTCATCTCCTTCTCGATCCGGGCTATCTTTCCCTTCTCCTTGAGATGGATCAACGCGATGGAAGTACCCGTTTTCCCGGCTCTGCCCGTGCGCCCGCTGCGGTGGGTATAGATTTCGGTATCGTCGGGAAGGCCGTAATTAATGATGTGCGACACGTTGTCCACGTCGAGCCCCCGCGCGGCCACGTCGGTAGCCACCAGCAGCTGCAGGTTGTGATTGCGGAACTTGCTCATCACGTGGTCGCGTTGCGCCTGCGACAAATCGCCGTGCAGCGCATCGGCATCGTAGCCGTCTTTCATCAGCTGGTCGGATATCTCCTGGGTCTCTTTCCGGGTGCGGCAGAACACGATCCCGTAAATATTGGGGTAGTAGTCCACTACCCTTTTTAGCGCGAGGTATTTATCCTTCGCGTGCACCATGTAATAGATATGACGCACGCTACTTGCCCCCTCGTTCTTGCGCCCGATGGTGATCTCCACGGGCTCTTTCATGTACTTCCGGGTGATCTTGGCGATCTCTTTTGGCATGGTGGCCGAGAAAAGCAACATGCTTCGCCCCTCGGGCACGTTCGACAAGATTTCATCCAGGTCCTCCGTGAAGCCCATGTTCAGCATCTCGTCTGCCTCGTCCAGCACCACGGTATGCACGTCGCGGAGAGAAACGGTTCCCCGGTTTATCAGGTCGATAAGCCTCCCCGGCGTGGCCACGATGATATGTACCCCCCGCTTGAGCGCCCGGATCTGGCTCTCGATGCTCGATCCGCCGTAGACGGGTAAAATCTTGATATCCTCCACGTGAGCCGAGAAATCGGTAAGGTCTCCCGCTATCTGCAGGCACAATTCCCGGGTGGGACATAAAATCAGTGTCTGCGGGGAGCGGTGGTTTGTATCTGTTTTTTGGATAATGGGGATGCCGAACGCGGCGGTCTTGCCGGTACCGGTTTGTGCTAGCGCGATGATATCGCGTGTATTCGCCAAGAGCTGGGGAATCACCGCACTCTGGACCGGCATGGGCTGCTCGAAGCCGAGTTCGACAAGAGCCTGCTGGATTTCGGGCATAATACCCAATTCTTCAAATGTTGTCATCTTTTATATAGTATGTGGGCGTATTGATATTTCTCCTTGCTCCACATGTTATACTATTATAAGGGAGGAAAAAACTCAATGACTGGTTTGTAAAAACGGGCGCGAAGGTATGAAAATAAATTGGTTTAGAAGGGGTAAAGGAGGTATTTTCTCAATAAATTCCTTTTGCCGCTTGTCACGCGGAGTTCTTTCTCCAGGTAATTATCCACCGAACCGTACGTTTGATTGATATGTTCGACCGCGTAGTTGAGGTATGCCCGGTTCACGGAAAGCATGGCTGTAACGGCCTCTTGCATCGGTTCCGGCAGGTTTCGCGCGTCGAGTTTTGCTTTGGCAGGGTCAATATGCTGGTTTGAAAGCATGTAGTCCTGTTCGAGTGTCGTGGGCGGTACACCTAAGACGTGAAGGATAAAAAAAGTAGCCAATCCCACGCCGTCTTTTCCCAGCGAACCCGACAGGAGAATCGGGTAATTGCTATCGTTGGTGAGCAGGTCGAACAACTCCCCGAACTGCTTCTTGTGGTTTTCCACGATATCCACGTAAGATTCTTGCACGTAACGGATCGCGTCGCTTCGGTCGAATTGCTCATCCTTTATCTGTTCATCGAGCTTCTCCGCGTCCATGGGTGCCAGCGGCAGCGACACCTTGCGAATGGAGGGGTGAAGGAGGATGGGGTATCGTTTAGCGGCAGCTTCCGAACGAAAATCGACCACGGTTTTGATCTTCAGCCGCCTGATTCGTTCTTGATCATACAGGGTCGCGCTGCTTAAATCGGCAGAACGGTAAATTTCACCCCATTTAACCTGGTGATTGTCCACGGTAAAATAGCCGCCGGTATCCCGGAAGTTCTTTATATTATCCATGTCGATAACGCGGTTAGCCACCACGCCCGAGTGAACTCCAGCCGCGCGTAGGATAAAATACTCCCGTAATCCCGATCCGGCAGGGTTAACACGCATCACCTGGTCTCCAATCCGTGCCGAAGTGAGCGGGGTAAAGCTGGTAAGAGAGCTATCTGTAAGCGAGGAATATATCTCTATATTCCCCTCCTGATCGGGGCTCACCTCCCACTTCAGCAGGAAATCACCCTCCCTGTCTTTCTCAACCACGGAAGTTATTTTGACAGTGGATGCACAACCGCTTGTAAAGACGAGCAACATGCATAACGGGAATATATGGAATAACCTCTGCACCTTTTTTCTTTTATTAATTTTGTACCCAAGCGATGAAGACCATCATTTCATGAGGCGCCTCTAATATTTTACAAATATAGCGAAAGCCGAGAGGAAACGTGAGCTTGCTCATGGTTTCCCAAGGCGCATCATATATTATACAAATATAGCGAAAGTTGAGAGAAGTGTCAAGCTCGCTTGAACACTTCCGAAACGCATCCTATATTATACAAATGTACAAAAAACTTTGTTTCATCTAAGGGATAAAAGTAAGAATGGACTATATTTTAGATATTTAAAAGGTTTTCCCGTCTAGTTTTTTTATTTGTTGATAAGTTGTGCATGGAATGTGATTAGAATTTGAAAAACTAATTTGGTTGTTTAAAAAAATGATACCCTATAAAAATTTCTCAAACAAAGAAAAAGAACTATCCTTTCTTATCCTTTGGCTCTTCTCTTTTTTTCAACAGGCTGAAAGCAACAAAAATGAAATAAATTATTAACTTTGCCCTTTGTGAACAATTTATGATAACAGTCACAAGAAACTGTATATCAACTTTAAAATAAAAAAAAGATTGTGGATAAGTTTTAATAATTCTCTTTCTCGTTTTAATAACGAGATGTACAAATTTTCAGGGATAAATTCATCGACACTTTCAACAGGCTATCATCATCATCATTCCAATTTAAGTTTAAAAAATATATAATAATAAATATGTCAAAAGAGAAAATCATTCAAAATATAGCTGCCCTTAAAAAACAAAAGAATGCCATCATTCTCGCGCATTACTACCAGGAGTCCGAAATTCAGGATATCGCGGATTTCGTGGGGGACAGCCTCGCGCTCGCGCAGTGGGCTGCGAAAACCACTGCCGATATTATCGTGTTATGCGGTGTTCACTTCATGGGAGAGACGGCCAAAATCCTGAGTCCCGAGAAACGGGTTTTTATTCCCGACCTGAAGGCGGGTTGCTCGTTGGCAGAGAGTTGCCCGGCAGACCAGTTCGAGCTTTTCGTGAACGCGCACCCCGATCACACCGTTATCTCGTACGTGAATACCACCGCGGCCGTTAAGGCGTTGACCGATATCGTGGTTACCTCCACGAATGCCAAGCTGATCGTGGACTCGCTGCCCGAAGACGAGAAGATTATTTTCGGGCCGGACAAAAACCTCGGGGATTACATCAACAAACTCACCGGCAGGGATATGTTATTGTGGGACGGGGTTTGCCATGTTCACGAGCAGTTTTCGTTGGAACGAATCCTCGAACTGAAGAAGGAGCATCCCTCGGCCCTCTTGTTGGCCCACCCTGAATGCCCGGGTTACCTGTTGCAGATTGCCGACCACGTGGGATCTACATCTTCTATTTTGAAGTTCGCTACCCAATCGGAGAACCGCCAGTTTATCGTGGCTACCGAGGCAGGAATCCTGCACCAGATGCAGCTGGAGAATCCCGACAAGGAATTTATCCCTGCGCCACCGGAGGATTCAACCTGTGCTTGCAACGAGTGTTTTTACATGAAGATGAACACGTTGGAGAAATTATACCTCTGCTTGAAAAATGAACGTCCCGAAATAATGGTCGATGAGGAAACCCGGGTAAAAGCCGTGAAGCCGATCGAGCGGATGTTGGAGTTATCTGCGAAGCACGGGCTATAGTTTGTTCCCGATGATCAGGACTACCCGAAAAATATTCTTGGGGTTGTTGATTATCGCCGCTATTATCACGGTAGTCGACCTGTTTCGTATTTTCTCGTACGACGTGTACCCATCGCTTCCAGCGGAAGCCATTCGTACAAGCGAAAACGAGATATACGCCGATCTGGTAAGCGGGAACACGACCGTGAATTGGGAGCAGTTGCATCCCACGCTTGATTTTATCGGTAAGCGGTTTGATACGTCTGATTTCAAGATGGTTAATCTGGTTCGTATTCTTTACGAGTTCGATGACCAGGTTCCATCGGAGACGAGAGAAAAGATCGATTCTACCTTGTTGAACTTCCGTTACTGGATGGATGAACCGGGGGAGAATGGCATCTGTTACTGGAGCGAGAACCACCAAATTCTTTTCGCGTCTGCCGAGTACTTGGTTGGTAAGCGGTATCGTGATCAACGATTCCGCAATAGCGGGATGATGGGAAGCGAACACGCTGAGAAGGCCCGACAACGAATATTGAAATGGTTGGAATTACGATGGTTGTATGGTTTTACCGAGTTTTATTCCGGTGTTTATTATATCGAGAACGTGGCAGCGCTTCTCAATTTAATCGATCATTCCGGCGATGAAGAAATCACGACAAAATCAAAAATTATCCTGGATCTTCTTTTTCACGATATTGCTACCCAAAGTTTTCGGGGAATGACGGTTTCAGTAAGCGGTAGAGCGTACGAAAGCAACCGGAAAGGGGGAGCCAATCAAACCATGAACGGTATTACTGATTTTCTGCTGCGCGGCAAGGAATTACCCCCGAGTATGGTGTTTGCACTCGGGCATACCGTTAATTATACTATTCCACCTGTATTCAAAGAGATTGCCAGAGATACTACCCATGCGATTATTCGTCAAAGCAATGGTCTTGATATGCTGGAATTGAAGGAGGAAGGGCTTCTGGGATCGAGTAATAACGACATGCTGATGCAATGGGGGATGGAAGCATTCACCAATGCCCCGGTCATTCAACACTCGATGAGCTATATAAAAGAGCACCGGATGTTTTCAAACCAGTTTTTGAAAGAGTTCAGGTACTTGGATTTTTCATTGCTTACCATTTTTTCGCTTCACTCCTCCCTTTCAAAATGGCTCCAGCCGGTCACGGATGGAAAAGCAATACAGCGCGGCAATACCTACACGTACCGGACGGTCGATTATTCCCTTTATTCCGTGCAGCGACATCATCCGGGCGATTTTGCCGACCAACACCATGTTGCCGGAATGAATATTGGCAACCATTTTTCGGTATTTCATACCCATCCTGCCCGGCGGGAAGACGATCCCGCTCACTCGCCCAATTACAACGTGGGTTACGGGCGTTTACCCCACGTGGCGCAAGACGAGAACATGAGTATGGCCATCTATCATGTTCCCGGTCGGCCGGGATTCATGGAAAAATACCTTCTTGATTACACCTATGCCCATTTTCCTATACATCAATTTGATACGGTACAGCTTCACGGGAACTATCTTTTTGGCAAAAAAGAGAATGTCTATTGCGCGTTAATCGGTTCCACCGATTTTTCCCTTGAAGGGGACGTGACCGCGATTCAGCCGGGCCGGAAAAACGCGTGGATCATCGAGGCGGGATCGTTTCATGACGATGGACCCTTTGATGATTTCGTGGAACGGGTCATGGCCAACCCGGTTTATTTTGATGAAGAGCAACTGATCTTGGCTTACACGTCCCAAGGTAAAGCCCGTGTTCTGCAGTTCAAGGGTACCTTTTCTATCGATGGCCAACCCGCGGACTTGGATTATCCTCGTTTCGATTCTCCTTACACCCGTGCAGAAAGAAAACCTGAACAGCTCCAGTTCGAGTGGAACGGGGCGGTACTTTTCCTTGATTTTTACAATCGACAGCGAGAATTTTCTTCTTGACTCTTTTTTTGTACCTTTGCAACCGCGAAAAAAATCACGTCATGTAATGCAAGGAAATTTTTACTTGCTGCCCATCAATATTAAAATTCAACACCTATGGCTCTTAGATGCGGTATAGTGGGGCTCCCCAACGTGGGGAAGTCTACCCTGTTTAATTGTTTGTCGAACGCGAAGGCACAAGCTGCCAACTTCCCGTTTTGCACCATTGAACCCAACGTGGGGGTGATCACGGTCCCGGATGAACGACTAAATGCATTAGCAGAACTAGTGAAACCACAGCGAGTTTTGCCCACCACCGTGGAGATCGTCGACATCGCCGGACTGGTAAAGGGAGCAAGCAAAGGTGAAGGATTGGGCAACAAGTTCCTTGCCAATATTCGTGAAACGGACGCGATTCTACATGTATTGCGTTGCTTCGAGGACGAAAACGTTACTCACGTGGATGGTTCCGTGGATCCGGTGCGGGATAAAGAGATCATCGATGCCGAACTGCAATTGAAGGACTTGGAAACCATTGAAGCACGTATCGCGAAAGTGGAGAAACAGGCCCGGACGGGAGGCGACAAAGACGCGAAACTGGCTTTCGAGGTCTATTCTGCCATACGAGAGGCGTTGTTGAAGGGAGAGTCCGCTCGAACCGTCCAGTTCGATACAAAAGACGAAATAAAAGCCGCTGCCGATCTATACTTGCTAACTTCCAAACCGGTGATGTATGTCTGCAACGTGGACGAGGCAAGCGCGGTTACCGGAAACCGGTACGTGGAAGCGGTAAAAGAAGCCGTGAAAAATGAAGATGCTCAAATATTGGTAGTGGCGGCAAAGATTGAATCGGAAATCGCGGAATTTGACACGTACGAAGAGCGTGAAATGTTTTTAAACGAGATCGGTTTGGAAGAATCCGGGGTAAACCGCCTTATTAAAGCAGCCTATCGTTTGCTGAAACTCCAAACCTTTTTCACCTGCGGGGTTCAAGAGGTACGTGCATGGACCTTCCACGAGGGGTGGAAGGCACCTCAATGCGCCGGGGTAATTCATACCGATTTCGAGAAAGGGTTTATCCGCGCCGAAGTAATCAAGTACAGCGATTTTATTGCCCTCGGAACCGAGAACGCGGTCAAGG
>WPCG01035048.1_pt1 | contig 19806 bp, 19 predicted proteins | sample 5403311 | NCBI WGS metagenome assembly WPCG01 (sample SAMN12869467, study PRJNA574797) | sludge metagenome | isolation source: wastewater treatment of Control | place: China:Beijing | collected 2019-05-17 | reverse complement strand
CGTACCAACAATCTTAAAAGCAGAAGGTAAAGAAGTGGCGCTTGGCTTTTTAGTTGAAAAAGAAGTGGCCGCGCTCGACCGTGTCGTTCACGTGCAAGACAAAGACCGGCCATACGTCGCCATTATTGGCGGCTTTAAAGTAAGTGACAAAATTAAAGTGATTGAAACACTTATCGAAAAATGTGACAAAGTATTAATTGGTGGCGCAATGGCGTATACCTTCCAAGTTGCGCTTGGTAAAGAAGTTGGTATTTCGCCCTTTGAAAGTGATCAAGTGGAATTTGCAAAAAGCTGTCTTGCAAAAGCAGGCCACAAAATTTTATTACCAATTGATGGTGTCGCAACCGATGCCTTTAAAAATTGGACAAAGAAAATTACGGTTGATGGTCCGGAAATCCCACCTGGTTTTGAAGGAATGGATATTGGGCCAAAAACACAAGCATTATTCGCCAGCGAAATTAGTAAAGCGAAAATGGTGTTTTGGAACGGACCGATGGGTGTATTTGAACAGCCCGAGTTTGAAGCTGGCACGCGCGCAGTTTGTGAAGCTGTTAGTAAATTAGATGGCGCCTTTACCGTTATTGGTGGCGGCGATAGTGCTGCGGCTGTAGCCCAATTTGGTTTTAAAGAAGCCTTTAGCCATATAAGTACAGGAGGAGGAGCAAGCCTCGAAATGATTGAAAATGATGGTCATTTACCGGGGATTGACGTAATTTTACAATGACGCGCAAGAAACTTTTAGTCGGCAACTGGAAAATGCATAAGACGATTGCCGAAACGACCGCCTTTGGGCATGCATCGCTCGAACTTTTAAAAAAGGCGAATGAAAAATATATTGACATTGGTGTCACACCACCATATTTAGCACTGCAAACATTAATTAGTATTAACCCCAAACTTATTGTCGGGGCGCAAAACGTTCATTTTGCCACTAGTGGCGCCTATACGGGTGAAGTAAGTATTCCAATGCTCCAAGAAATCGGTATTATGTGGTCACTTGTCGGGCATAGTGAGCGGCGCACATATTACGCGGAAACAAATGAATCATGTAACGCGAAAAATCTTGCGCTTTTAAAGCATGGGATGACACCCCTTTATTGTGTTGGGGAAACGCTAGTGGAATTTGAAAAAGGTATTACAAAAGATGTGATAAAAACACAAATCGAAGTCGGTTTAACCGATGTTCCAAATATCGAAGAAGTCGTTATTGCTTATGAACCAGTATGGTCGATTGGCACGGGTAAAAACGCAAGTGAAGCAATCGCCGAAGACATATGCGCCTACATTCGCGCCTTATTAAAGGATAAATACGGGGCAGCAAGTGACAGCGTCCGTATTCTTTACGGCGGTAGTGTAAAGCCAGAAAATATTAAAAGTTATATGGCAATGCCAAACATTGACGGAGCACTCGTTGGTGGGGCGTCATTAAGCGTTGAAAGCTTCGCGCAACTCATTAATAATATTTAACAAAACGAAAATAAAAGGGGCAACTTCGTGAAAAGTGCCCCTTTTTTAGTGGAAAAAAAGCATAAAAACGCCCATATATTCATTTGAAAAAATTTTCATAAAAAATAATGCATTTTTCGTATCATATTGTTTGAATCGTGCATTGTGTTGTGGTTTAATATGTCAAGCACCCCAAAGGTGTCACCTTAAATTCGGAGAAAAGTTGTAAAAAACAAATATCTTGTTGACAACATCTTCAATTGATGGTATTATATGAAAGCGCTATATTCAGAGAGAGTGTATTACTAAAGTAATAACACGGATATAAGTGCTCTTGATCTTTGAAAACTGAACAGATGTACAAATAAACAACGTCAATTTTTTAATTATACTAATAATGACAGAAACAAAATGAACTAGGATTACAACAAACAAATTTAAATATTAAATTATTATTGAGAGTTTGATCCTGGCTCAGGATGAACGCTGGCGGCGTGCCTAATACATGCAAGTCGAACGGGGTTAGATAAGCTTGCTTAACTAACTTAGTGGCGAACGGGTGAGTAACACGTGGGTAACCTGCCCTTCAGTTTGGAATACCTAGAGGAAACTTTAGTTAATACCGGATACGTAACGAGAAGGCATCTTCTTGTTATAAAAGCAGCAATTGCTGCGCTGATGGATGGACCTGCGGCGCATTAGCTAGTTGGTGAGGTAACGGCTCACCAAGGCTCGGATGCGTAGCCGACCTGAGAGGGTGATCGGCCACAATGGGACTGAGACACGGCCCATACTCCTACGGGAGGCAGCAGTAGGGAGTTTTCGGCAATGGGGGGAACCCTGACCGAGCAACGCCGCGTGAACGAAGAAGGTCTTCGGATCGTAAAGTTCTGTTGTAGTTAGGGAAAGCCTGGAAGAGTGGAATGCTTTCAGTTTGACCCGACTACCAGAAAGCCACGGCTAACTACGTGCCAGCAGCCGCGGTAATACGTAGGTGGCAAGCGTTATCCGGAATTATTGGGCGTAAAGAGTGAGCAGGCGGCCGTTTAAGTCTGAAGTCAAATGCAGTGGCTTAACCACTGTCCGCTTTGGAAACTGGATGGCTAGAGTACGAGAGAAGTATGCGGAATTCCATGTGTAGCGGTGAAATGCGTAGATATATGGAGGAACACCAGAGGCGAAGGCGGCATACTAGATCGATACTGACGCTCAGTCACGAAAGCGTGGGTAGCAAATAGGATTAGATACCCTAGTAGTCCACGCCGTAAACGATGAGAACTAGGTGTAGGGGCGAACCCTGTGCCGAAGCTAACGCATTAAGTTCTCCGCCTGGGGAGTACGTTCGCAAGAATGAAACTTAAAGGAATTGACGGGGGCCCGCACAAGCAGTGGAGCATGTGGTTTAATTCGAAGATACGCGAAGAACCTTACCAGGGCTTGACATAGTGTCTAAGACTCTAGAGATAGAGGGATAATAGGCGCATACAGGTGGTGCATGGTTGTCGTCAGCTCGTGTCGTGAGATGTTAGGTTAAGTCCTCCAACGAGCGCAACCCTTGTTCTTAGTTGCCAACATTTAGTTGGGGACTCTAAGGAGACCGCCGGCGTAAGCCGGAGGAAGGTGGGGATGACGTCAAATCATCATGCTCTTTATGTCCTGGGCGACACACGTGCTACAATGGTCGGTACAAAGAGATGCAATATCGCGAGGTGGAGCAAATCTATTAAAGCCGATCTCAGTTCGGATTGGAGTCTGCAACTCGACTCCATGAAGTCGGAATTGCTAGTAATCGCAAATCAGCCATGTTGCGGTGAATACGTTCCCGGGCCTTGTACACACCGCCCGTCAAACCATGAGAGCTGGCAATACTCGAAGTCGGTGTCCTAACCCGTAAGGGAGGGAGCCGCCTAAGGTAGGGCTAGTGATTGGGGTTAAGTCGTAACAAGGTATCCCTACGGGAACGTGGGGATGGATCACCTCCTTTCTAAGGAAAATCAAAAAGTGTCGAAAAGACACTTGTTACAAATTGTACAAAACAAAAACCTAAAAAGACTAGTTCATTTGATGTGTTTACGTTGTGGATCTGTTCAGTTTTGAGAGATTAAGTCTCTCACATTGCTCTTTGAAAACTGAAAATTATATAAATATAACATGTTCTTTCTGTTAAAGTCGTGATTTCACCAATTATAGGTTAAAACACGAACAAAACGAAAAAATTAAAACCAAGATTTTAAACAAAAACGCAAATTAATAACAACAAAAATATAGAAAAATTAAGTTACTAAGGGCGTACAGTGAATGCCTTGGCACTAGAAGGCGATGAAGGACGCGACTACCTGCGAAAAGCGATGGCGAGCTGGATGTAAGCTATGAACCGTCGATATCCGAATGGGGAAACCTAATATGAGTAATGTCATATTGTTATGCAATGAATACATAGTTGCATCAACGCAATACCTAGGGAATTGAAACATCTTAGTACCTAGAGGAAAAGAAAGAGAATTCGATTCCGTCAGTAGCGGCGAGCGAAAGCGGAACAGCCCAAACCACTCTTAGGAGTGGGGTTACGGAGCGCGATATGTGAGCGTTATATTCCAGATGAATGGCATTGAAAGGCCAACCAAAGAAGGTGCAAGTCCTGTAATTATACGAATATAACCCGCTAGCGATTTCCAGAGTACGGCGAGGCACGTGGAACCTTGTCGGAAGTTACCCAGACCACTGGGAAAGGCTAAATACTAACTAGTGACCGATAGTGAACCAGTACCGTGAGGGAAAGGTGAAAAGAACCCCGGGAGGGGAGTGAAAAGAATCTGAAACTGTATGCTTACAAGAAGTCAGAGCCCGTTAACGGGTGATGGCGTGCCTTTTGAAGAATGAACCGGCGAGTTATGGTTATCATGCAAGGTTAAGTCGAAGAGACGGAGCCGTAGTGAAAGCGAGCCTTAATAGGGCGGTAGTATGATGACATAGACCCGAAACCCGACGACCTATCCATGTCCAGGTTGAAGGTGGAGTAACATCCACTGGAGGACCGAACCGACGTTCGTTGAAACGCCCGCGGATGAGATGTGGATAGCGGAGAAATTCCAATCGAGTTGGGTAATAGCTGGTTCTCCCCGAAATAGCTTTAGGGCTAGCGTCTAATATAATCAGTGGAGGTAGAGCACTGAATGTGTGATGGCCGTGTCGAACGGTACTGAACATAATCAAACTCCGAATGCCATTGAGGTAAGTTAGGCAGTCAGACTGTGGGGGATAAGCTCCATGGTCAAAAGGGAAACAGCCCAGACCGTCAATTAAGGTCCCTAAGTTTATGCTAAGTGTGAAAGGATGTGGAGATGCACAAACAACTAGGATGTTGGCTTAGAAGCAGCCACCATTTAAAGAAAGCGTAACAGCTCACTAGTCGAGTGTCTCCGCGCCGAAGATTTACCGGGGCTAAGCATAACACCGAAATTACGGATTAATACTAAAGTATTAGTGGTAGGGGAGCGTTCCATGGGCATTGAAGCAGTACCGTGAGGAGCTGTGGAGCGCATGGAAGTGAGAATGCCGGTGTGAGTAACGATTGTAGGTGAGAATCCTACACACCAATAGACTAAGGTTTCCTGGGCAAGGTTCGTCCTCCCAGGGTTAGTCGGGACCTAAGGCGAGGCCGAGAGGCGTAGTCGATGGACAGCAGGTTGATATTCCTGCACCCGTGTATGTGCGATGTAGTGACAGAGGAGGTTAGCTTGTGCCGGTTATTGGATTCCGGTTGGCGCGTAGGAGCCGGGAAATAGGCAAATCCGTTTCCCATATAGGCAAAGACGCGACGGGACTGAATGGGGCAACCCTAGTAAGGAAGCAAGTCATACCAACTTTCAAGAAAAGCTGCTAGCTTAAGCATACATGGCCCGTACCGAGAACGGACACACGTGGTCAAGATGAGTAATCTAAGGTGAGCGAGATAACTGTTGTTAAGGAACTCTGCAAAATTGCTTCGTACGTTCGCAAGAAGAAGCGCTCACGCGAGTGAGCCGCAGTGAAGAGGCCCAAGTAACTGTTTAGCAAAAACACAGCTCTATGCGAAGTCGTAAGACGATGTATATGGGGTGATGCCTGCCCAGTGCTGGAAGGTTAAAAGGAGAGGTTAGCTGCAAGGCGAAGCTTTGAATTGAAGCCCCAGTGAACGGCGGCCGTAACTATAACGGTCCTAAGGTAGCGAAATTCCTTGTCAGGTAAGTTCTGACCTGCACGAATGGTATAATAATTTGGGCGCTGTCTCAACAGCAGACTCGGTGAAATCTTAATGCCTGTGAAGATGCAGGCTACCCGCGACTAGACGGGAAGACCCCATGGAGCTTTACTGTAACTTAATATTGAGTAATTGTAGTTCATGCATAGGATAGGTGGGAGGCGTTGAAGCCGGACTTGTGGGTTCGGGGGAGCCACCCTTGGAATACCACTCTTGAATTATGATTATTCTAACCTACGATCATTACGGGTCGGGGGACAGTGTTAGGCGGGCAGTTTGACTGGGGCGGTCGCCTCCCAAATAGTAACGGAGGCGCCCCAAGGTACCCTCAGTATGGTTGGAAATCATACATTGAGTGCAAAGGCATAAGGGTGCTTGACTGCGAGACCAACAAGTCGAGCAGGGACGAAAGTCGGGCCTAGTGATCCGGCGGTTCCGAGTGGAAGGGCCGTCGCTCAACGGATAAAAGCTACCCTGGGGATAACAGGCTTATCGCGTCCAAGAGTTCACATCGACGACGCGGTTTGGCACCTCGATGTCGGCTCATCACATCCTGGAGGGGAAGTCCCTTCCAAGGGTTGGGCTGTTCGCCCATTAAAGTGGTACGCGAGCTGGGTTCAAAACGTCGTGAGACAGTTTGGTCCCTATCTGTCGTGGGCGTAGGAAGTTTGAAAGGATCTGTTCTTAGTACGAGAGGACCGGAATGGACACAGCAATGGTTCACCAGTTGTAACGCCAGTTGCATAGCTGGGTAGCTACCTGTGGAATAGATAAACGCTGAAAGCATCTAAGCGTGAAGCTAGCCTTAAGATGAGACTTCCCATTCGCAAGAAGTAAGACCCCTAGTAAGTGACTAGGTTGATAGGTCGGAAATGTAAGTGCAGCGATGCATTCAGTTGACCGATACTAATAGGTCGAGGACTTAATATTTCTACAAGTTTATTAAATTGCGCCAACTTAAACACTTGAATTAATCAAGACAAAGAATGTGGATATATCAATGTATAGTTTTCAGTTTTCAAGGAGTAATCCTTGGCCTGGCGGCGATAGCGCAGTGGACACACCTGTTCCCATCTCGAACACAGAAGTTAAGCACTGCATCGGCGATGGTACCCGCAAGGGGAGAGTAGCAAGTTGCCAGGTTTTTTATTTTCTGTTATTCGCCCATTATATGGGCATTTTTTATTATAAATTTCTATTATTTTTCAAAAATGCGTTTGAAAACGGCTTTTCATTTATAGCGGCTTTGGGGGGTATTTCGTTGAGTGGTCTACATAGATGTAGTATAATAGCAAAGAGCGACAATCATGCGCTCTTTTACAAGCGAAAAAATTTATGGATAAACATGCAAATAACCCGTTTGGGACAATCACAATTAACGAACAAGCAATTGAAAGTGCCGCGGCGGAAGCCGCTCTTTCATGTTACGGTGTTGTTGAGGTTGCAAATCAACCATCGAAAACAAAAATCATTGATGAGCTTTTTAAAGTTGAACCAAAACCGGGTGTTGTTGCAAAAAAAACAAGTAGCGGCTGGCATGTAAGTCTTTACATAAATGTGATGTACGGGTTAAAGTTAACCGAAATTATAAGTACAGTACAAGATCAAGTCAAATACATGCTTGAAAAAAACTTTGATATGAAATTCAAAGCGGTAAATATATATATTGTGGGCGTTGTTGAACGCTAATGTAGGAGTTTTTTAACATGAAAGAAATTAATGGTATAACACTAAAGGAAATGTTCATCTCTGGGGCGAACCACCTTTTTAATAACTATCCGGCAATTGATGCCTTAAACGTTTTCCCGGTACCCGATGGGGATACGGGCCTAAATATGAACTTAACGGTCAGTAGTGGCGCGAAAGAAATAAACAATTTAAACGATACAAACGTCTTCCGGATTGCGAAAGCATTCTCGAAAGGGCTTTTAATGGGGGCCCGCGGTAACTCCGGGGTCATTACGAGCCAAATTTTCCGTGGCTTCGCTAATGGACTTGAAGATAAAGAAACAATTAACGCCGTTGAACTTGGCGAAGCAATGCTCGTTGGCAAAGATGTCGCTTATAAAGCCGTTATGCGACCGGTTGAAGGCACAATGCTCACCGTTATTCGGGAAGCAGCCGAAGTATTAAGTGAAAAAGCAAAACCAGACTGGACAATTCAAAAAGCACTTGACGTCATGCTTACCGAAGCAAAAGCGAGTTTAGAGCGGACGCCCGACTTATTACCCGTTTTAAAAGAAGTTGGTGTTGTCGATAGTGGTGGTGCTGGGGTCGTTGCGATTTTAGAAGGCATGTTAGCGGCGATTACAACCGGCATTATCCAAAAAGAAAGTGCAACTGCAACCGAAGCGAGTGCGCCCATCTTTGAAATGGCTGGTGCGCGTATTGCGGGTGAAGAAGAATTTGGCTATTGTACCGAATTTATTCTCCGCATTGGTGGGGGCGACGAAGTGAAAAAATCGTTTAACGAAAAACGGTTTGCGAGTGTTTTAAATTCACAAGGTAACTCAATTGTCATGGTGCGGGATGAAGACATCTTAAAAGTACATATTCACACCTTACGGCCCGGCACAACCTTAAACTATGCCCAACAATTTGGGGAGTTTGTCACCTTAAAAATTGAAAACATGACGGAACAACATGATGCCCTAAGTGAAAATAGTCATGGTCCGGACTTTTTAGGCCACACGGTGACGAGTGCAAGTCTAGAAGCGGCAATGCAAAAAGACTACGGCATGATTAGTACCGCTAGTGGCGACGGCCTTAGTGATTTATTTAAAGAATATCGCGTTGATTATGTTGTTAAAGGCGGGCAAACCATGAATCCGTCGACCGAAGACTTCTTAGAAGCAATTAAAAAAGTAAACGCAAAGACGGTATTCTTATTACCAAATAATAGCAATATTATTTTAGCGGCTACGCAAGCAGCGGAAGTAACAAATGATGAAGGTAACATTAAAGTGTTTGTAATTCCGAGTAAAACAATTCCTGAAGGACTTGTCGCAGCGATGACATTTAACCCCGAAGTTCCACCAGAAGATAACTTTGAAATGATGAGTGACGCCTTATCAAGCGTGGAAAGTGGCCAAGTTACCTTTGCGATTAAAGACACAACAATTGAAGGCGTGAAAGTGAAAAAAGATTACTTTATGGCGCTCCAAGGTAAAAAGATTTTATGTTCCGTTAAAAACAAATTTGACGCGCTCCGTGAACTGTTACGCGGCATGATTAGTGATCTTGCCGGTATTGTCACTTTAATCTTTGGTGAAGACGTCCATGGCGACGAAGCCGAAGAAATTTTAGAAGAATTTGAAACATTATATCCGAAAGTTGACTTTGAACTAGTCGATGGTGGGCAACCAGTTTATTCCTTTATCGTTGGAGTCGAATAGGAGCTAGTTGTGGCTAAACTATCGGGTTCAAGCCGAATAAACGACGCATTACGTAAATATGACATCTTAACATTTAAAGATGTCATTTTTCATTTGCCGCGTAGTTATCTTAACTTAACGTATTCGGATGAATTTAATGTTAATTCAAACGATAAAGTAACCTTTCTTTTAAAAGCAATGAGTGCACCACGGCTTATTAAGCGGGGCCACCTTGCAATCATTGTCTTTAAAGCGCATAGCGAAAGTAACGCTGAATATAATATTGTCGCTTACAACCAAATTTATATTTTAAACATTATTAATGTGGGTAGTGAGTTTACCGTATACGGCACAATTAATGTTCGGAAGCGCGAAATATCCGTTAGTAAGATTTTTCCACGTATCTTAAAAGTTGAAGAGCAAATTGCTCCGCTTTATACATTACCGAGTGAAATCGCTAACCATGAATTTGTGCGCATTGTGAATAAAGGACTAAAGACGGAAACTGTTGATTCGCTTGTTCCACGTGCTTTACGCGACAAAAACAAGCTTGTTTCATTAAGTGACGCCTTAAAACTCGTTCATCAACCGCTGAACATTAATGATGTATTTACGGGGCTACGGACATTGAAATATGAAGAAGGGCTTTTATATTTTTTAAAACTTTTACTCATTAAACGGGTGAATAGTACACTCTTTAATGATCATAAACAAATTGTGAATTTAAAAGACGCAAATACGTTTGTGCAAAATTTACCATTTAAATTAACCGCCGAACAATTAAAAGCTGTCCGCGAAATTGGCTACGACATGAATAAAGAAACATTAATGTACCGGTTACTCCAAGGTGATGTGGGGAGTGGAAAAACGGTCGTGAGTTTTACGGCATTTTATATTAATTATCTTCGTGGTGCGCAAGGTGTTTTACTAGCCCCAACCGAAAGTTTAGCGCGCCAACACTATACGTCGCTTTTAACGTTTTTTAAGCCGTTTCAGCTTAATATCCGGCTTTTAATCGGAGCGCTTAAAGAAAGCGATAAAACAGCCTTAAAAGCGGACATTCAAGCCGGTAAGATTGATATCATTGTCGGCACTCATGCCTTATTTAGTGAAAACGTCGTTTATCCGCGCTTAGAACTTGTAATTATCGATGAACAACAAAAATTTGGTGTGAACCAACGGCAAACATTAGTGAATAAAGGCGATAAGGCCGATTTATTATTACTAAGTGCGACACCAATTCCGCAAACGCTCGCGAATGTAATTTATGGGGATATGGATATTACAACGATTGAAGCTTTCCCGTACGCTAAACGTGACGTTGAAACGCACGTCGTTGCCCATAAAAATAAGATCGTCCTTGAAGCGATTAACAAAACATTAGAAATGAATCGTCAAGTCTACATTATTGCACCAACAATTAGTTTTGATATTAAGGCAAATGTTTTAGATCTTGCAGCTAAGTATCAAAAGAAATATGGTGCACTCGTGAGTGTCCTCCACGGACAAATGAAAAGTGAAGAAAAAGAGGAAGCACTAAGTAATTTTGCAAGTGGTAAAACGCCAATTTTAGTAGCGACTTCCGTCGTTGAAGTGGGAATTGACGTGAAAAATGCCGGGTTAATGGTTGTATATGAACCAAATCGCTTCGGTTTATCTTCACTCCACCAATTACGCGGGCGGATTGGGCGTGATGGGCAAAAAGCATTTCTTTATCTTGTAAGTGACGAAGAAGATAATGAAAAACTTGTCGCATTTAGTAAAGAAACGGACGGGTTTAAAATTGCTGAACTTGACTTATCCCTACGCGGACCAGGAGAATTAACGGGTGAGAAACAAAGTGGGATGCCAAGTTTTCGCTATCTAAACGTTATTAAAGACTTACAACTAATTACAACAATAAAAAATGATGCCTTACACATTTTAGAAAATGTAAATGATCCTGAGTACACGGAAATTATGGCTCATATTCAAAGCGAAATCGATAATTAAGCTAACAAAGCCAATTTTCTAAAGGTAGCCCAAAGCGGTGAATGTTTTTTCTTTATGGTAAAATAACTTAGGTTATTTTTAAAAGAGGAGTAACACAAATATGAAACTAGTTATTGAAATGATGGGCGGTGATATCGGTATTGAAGCAACCGTTCCAGCGCTCATAAAATTTAAAAAAGCATATCCAGACGTTGAGTTAATTGCGGTTGGGCGTAGTGAAGATATTCAAGAAGTTGCCGCATTTGCGACAATTATTGATGCTCGTGATGTGATTAAAGTCGATGCAACACCTATGGAAGTGTTACGGGCCAAAGAGTCGTCGCTTTTAAAAGCAATTAATGCGGTCATTGACGAAAAAGCGGATGCATTTATTACGGCAGGTGGCACTGGTCCATCACTAAGTGCGGCGACATTAAAACTAAAATTACTTGAGGGTGTGGAACGTGCAGCAATTCTTGCCCCATTTCCAACACAGGTTAAAGGTAAACAAGTCGCGATTTTAGATATTGGCGCAAGTAATGAAAATAGTGCAACGCATCTCTATCAATTCGCGGTCATGGGCCAAATTTATGCGAGGGCTGTTTTTAATGTCGAAGAACCAAAAACTTATTTATTAAGTAACGGTACAGAAGATACCAAAGGCAGTATCGTTGTGCAAGAAGCATTTAAACTTATTAAAGAAAAAGAACTTCCTAATTTTTATGGACATATGGAAGCACGCGAAGTATTAAGTGGTGACGCGGATGTTGTTGTTGCTGACGGCTTTAGTGGGAACGTACTATTAAAATCAACCGAAGGGACATCGAAGATGATGATGGACGGCATTAAAAAAGCGTTTAAACATAATCTTTTCTCAAAACTTGGTTATTTACTCGCGAAAAAAGGCTTTGATGACATGCGCATAACTTTTGATTATAAAAATACCGGTGGTGCAATTCTTGTTGGTTTAAACAATATTGTTGTTAAAGCCCATGGTAATAGTGATCCACACGGCTTTTATAGTGCGATTGTTGTTGGCTATAAAATGGCCAAAGCTGATGTTGTGAATAAATTAAGAGACGGATTAAAGGATGTCGCAACTAACTAACTTATTTAAAGCACTAAATATAACACCGCATAATGAAGCACTCTATGTGACGGCTTTAACGCATGCAAGTTATAAAACAAAAGTTGAAACGGTCGAAGACTATGAACGCCTTGAATTTTTAGGCGACGCTGTTTTGAATTTAGTTATTACGAACGCAATCTTTTTAAGTTATCCGCATAAACGGCAAGGTGAATTAACGAATATGCGCAAGAACTTTGTGCGTAGTCACTCTGTTGCTAGTTTTGGCCGGAAACTATCTTTAGAAAAGTATATTCGTATTGGTAAATCAATTACGACTAATGATTTACTTAGTAACGATAAATATTTTGAAGATACATTTGAAGCACTAATGGGTGCGCTCTATATTGATCAAGGCCTAAAAATAACTGAAGCGTTTATTTTAAGTTTAGTGTCGGAAGCGATTAAAACGTATGATTTTGCGGCAATTACTGATTTTATTAGTACACTGCAAGAATATATCCAAGCTGATCGACGTGGGCTACCACAATATGAAACAGTGGCAACCGGTCTTGATAAAACGAAAGCATTCATGTCAACGGTGAGTTATGATGGTATTGTGCTTGGTAAGGGCTACGGTGCAAATAGTAAAGAAGCCGAACAAATGGCGGCAAAAAATGCAATTGAAAAGGCGGCACGATAATGGGACTCATTTCCTTTTTAAAGAAAAAGTTTAGCGGTAAGAAAAATGAAGCAACCGACAAGTATGTTGTGGGCCTTGAAAAAAGTCACGCAAACTTTTCAAGTAAATTAAAGCGGCTCGCCAAAAAATATGAACGCGTTACCGAAGAATATTATGAACAACTGTTAGAAATTCTTATTGGTGCTGACGTCGGTGTAAGTTTAACGTATGAAATTATTGAAGCGACAAAGGCCGAAGCTGCGCAAACAGGAATTTATGAACCCGAAGCGATTAATGATTTACTCGTTGACAAAATGTTTATTGGTTATTTGAAACAAGGTGAAGACATTGTTAACGAAATTACATTTGTTGAAGACGGGCCAACTGTCTTACTCGTCGTTGGTGTTAACGGCGTTGGTAAAACAACATCAATTGCAAAACTTGCCCATCGCTATAAAAAACGCGGAAAAAAAGTTTTACTCGTTGCCGGTGATACGTTCCGGGCTGGGGCGGTCGCCCAACTTGATGTGTGGGCAAAGCGCCTTGATGTACCGATTGTTTTAGGAAAAGACGGTGCGGATCCGGCTAGTGTTGCCTATGACGGTGTAACCCAAGGGAAGGCTCAAAACGTTGATTTGATTATTATCGATACAGCGGGAAGGCTACAAACAAAAGTTAACTTAATGGCGGAATTAAGCAAGATTCGTCGGGTAATTAGCCGGGAAATAGAAAATGGACCGCATGAAGTATTTTTAATTATTGACGCAACAACTGGTCAAAACGGTATTTTGCAAGCCAAGGCTTTTGCCGAAGCAACCGGCTTAACGGGTGTCGTCATCACGAAGATGGATGGCACAAGTAAAGGTGGCATCATTTTAGCAATTCGCGATGAAATTGGTGTGCCAGTCCGCTTTATTGGTCTAGGTGAAAAACTTGAAGACCTTGATGAATTTGATTTGGAAAAATATTTATATGGTTTATGTTTAGGAGCAGATGAATGATTGTTTTTTCGCTAGCAAGTTTAATTATTTCGTTTCTTATTTACTTTGGGGTGTCGTTTATTGTCCTTAGTTTACAACCCGCAAATATTTTTTATGCCCAAATTTTAATTTTATTAGTAGGGACGGCCATTACAAGTTTAATATTCACAATGCGCCAATTTCGCTATCTTGGTCGCGAGCGGTGGCATTCACGTGCTTTTCACAATACACTGATGCGTACATTTGTGATTAACTTTATCATTTTATTTGTCATCACGAGGTTTATTTAAATGGAACAAGTGCAAGAATTTTTATACATCAATGAGTTGCTTGCAATTTATGGTAAGTCACTTACGCACCGTCAACAATTAATTATGGAAAATTATTTTGTTTATAACCTTGGTGTCATAGAAATTGCTACCGAACTGAATATTAGTAAAGCTGCGGTAAGTGATGCACTTAAAGTGTCAATTAAACACTTAGAAACACTTGAAAAAATCGTTGGGCACCTTGCCTATAAAAATAAAGTAAATAAACTACATGACGAGATACGCAGTTTAACAGATGATGAACGGATTATAAAACTTTTAGCGGAGGATGACGATGGCATTTGAATCACTAACAGATAAATTTAGTAAAATATTAAAAAAAGTCCGGGGCCAAACGCGACTTAGTGAAAAGAATATGGATGAGATGCTCCAAGAAGTGCGTATTGCCCTTTTTGAAGCAGATGTTAACTTTAAAGTTGTTAAAGATTTTGTGAGTAACATCAAAGAAAAGGCGCTGGGTACGAAAGTTTATGATAGTCTTAATCCTGGCCAAATGGTCGTAAAGATTGTTAATGATGAACTTGTCACACTTTTAGGGAGTACCGACAGCGAACTTATCTTTGAGAAAAACAAACCGACAATTATTATGCTTGTTGGGCTCCAAGGGACGGGGAAAACAACGACTGCTGGTAAATTAGCGCTCCTCTTTAAAAAGAAAATGAATAAGCGGGTATTACTTGCTGCTGCCGACGTCTATCGACCTGCCGCCATTGACCAACTCGTTACACTTAGTAAGCAAGTCGGTGTTGATATTATAAACATGGGTGATAAAGTAAGCCCTGTAGAAATTGCACGTGCAGGGAAAAAGAAAGCGTATGATGACCGTTATGATGTCTTAATTATTGATACGGCAGGACGTTTAACCATCGATGAAGCACTCATGCAAGAATTAAAAGATATTAAGCGTGATGTTGAACCAACGGAAATATTACTGTTAGTTGATGCGATGAGTGGGCAAGATGCAGTTAATACCGCTTTAGCGTTTAATAAAGAACTCGGATTAACGGGTGCCATCATGTCAAAACTTGATAGTGATGCCCGCGGTGGGGCCGCCTTATCGATTAAACATTTAACAGGTGTCACCATTAAATTTGCCGGTGTTGGTGAAACACTTAATGATTTAGATATTTTTTATCCAGAACGGATGGCCGATCGTATTTTAGGGATGGGTGACGTCTTAACATTAGTGGAAAAAGCCCAAGAACAACTCGATGAAAAAGTTGTGAAGAAAACAACACATAAAATGCTTGAAGGCGAATTTGATTTAAATGATATGCTTGCACAAATGAAACAAGTGCAAAAACTTGGGAAGCTTGGCGGTATTTTAAAACTTATCCCAGGAATGCCGAAAATTACGCCCGAACAACAAGCACTCGCGGAACGGGAAATGAAGCTTTTTGAAACAATTATTAATTCAATGACTCCGGAAGAACGCACAAACCCAGCGATTTTAAAAAATAGTCGTAAAGTCCGTATTGCTCGTGGTAGTGGAACATCAAACCAAGAAATTAATAAAGTTATTAAAAAGTATGAACAAACAAAAGATATGATGAAGAAGATGAAGGGATATAAAAAAGGCGGACCAATGCCGCCCGGATTTCCCGGAATGATGTAAAGGGCCTCTAGCCCTTTTTTATTTATCTGTAAACTTTTTGCCTTTGCTAATTGCGTCTTTTTCCCATTCACCAACAATATCGGCTTTAAGTTCAGCGACCAGTTTTTTTAACTCTTTATCCATAATAATTTTTGCATATAAATCAGGCCTAACTTTTTGGGTAAGGCGTAAGCTTTCCTTTAACCGCCATTTACGAATTGCATTGTGATTCCCCGAATATAAAATAAGCGGAACCCGATAACCACGAAAATCAAATGGTTCCGTATATTGCGGATATTCAAGCATATGGCGATCAAATGATTCTTCACTCAAACTCTCAGCACTTATGACGTTGTCAAGTAAGCGAATAACAGCGTCACTTATGACCATGGCGCCAAGTTCACCGCCCGTTAAAATATAATCACCAATTGATATCTCTTCATCAATATAATGGCTGACCCGTTGATCAACACCTTCATAATGGCCGCATATCAAAATAATGTGATCTTTTTGACTTAAATGCACAGCGCGTTTTTTGTCAAATAACGTACCGCGTGGTGATAGTAAAATCTTATGGCCAACATCAACACTTTCAAGGGCTTCCACAATTGGCGCAACTTGCATAATCATCCCGGCACCACCGCCACTTGGTGGAGTATCAACACGTTGCCATTTATTATTTGCAAAGTCACGAATATTGACGATGTCAACCGTTACATGTTCTTGTAAAATAGCTTTCTTTATAATTGATGTTGTTAAGAAATTGGCAAACATTTCTGGGAATAATGTAAGAATTGTAATTTTCATAACATGCCTTCAAGTGGGCGAAATACTATCTTTTTGCCGTCTAAACTGGTGGATATAATAAATTCGTCAATATACGGAATAAGTAAGTCTGACGCATTTTCACGTTTAACGCGTAATGTATAATAACTGGCGTATTCTAAAATTTCGGTGACTTTTCCAATGTGCGTATCATCTTCAAGTACAACATCCATCGCCAGTAAATCATCTAAGTAATAAAACCCTTCATCAAGTTTTGCGTTTGCCCTTTTCACAAGGAGCGCTTTTTTAACAATTGTTTCGGCTTCATCGATTGATAAAATTTCCGCGAGTGTTAACGTAATAATTCCTTTATACATTGAGGCATTTTCAATTGTTAAAACTTTAAAAGTTTCGTTATCTTCAATATAAAGTTTTTCACCAATTGAAAACCGTTCATCAATAAATGAAGTCGCAGGCTTTACTTTTACTAAGCCGCGTAAGCCGTGTGTGGCAATAACATAACCAACAATTAAATAATCTTTATACATACAAATATTTTACCATGATAAAAAAACTCTCTAGCGAGAGTTAATTTCGTTCGTCTAACGATTCAAAGCGTAAGAAGACGTGTTCTTCATCGAGTTTGCCAGCGATGGAGATGACTTCGCGTAAGGCGTTAGCGATAATTCCTTTGCGACCAATTAAGACAGCAATGTCTTCATTTTCGGCAAAGATATTAATAATAATTTTATCGCCTTCCATTGTTTTACGAATTAAGAGCGCTTGTTCGTTTTTCACAATTGGGGTAATAATCGTGCGGACTAAAGCTTCATAATCACGCATGGTTATTCACCTTTTTTCTTGTTTGCAAATTCTTCGTTAATACCGTGGGCCCGAAATAATGCTTTAACGGTTGGGCTTGGTTGTGCACCATTTGCTAACCATTTGAGCGCTAATTCGCGGTCAATAACGGCTTCTTTTAATTCCTTTTGTGGGTTGTAATGTCCGATTTGTTCAATAAAGCGACCATCACGGGAATAACGGCTATCAGCGGCAACAATCCGGTAATGTGGATCGTGGGTGCGGCCAACACGTGTTAATCTAATTTTTACTGCCATATAATATTTCCTCCTTGAGCAAAGACAAGTTTATATAAATATAAAGAACTAGTCAAGTGATTTTACTTAACTGACACTCATTTACGTAAATCATTTCAGAAAAAGGGCATTCGATATGTTAAAAATAGTGTTTGTTGTTATTTTTGGTAAAATTTAATAAACTATAGCGACCATATTTATGGTAAGGAGATTTAATGAGTATGAAAAAATTACTTAATCGTGTCTTTAAGTTTGAAGAACGGGGCGCAAATTTAACAAGTGAAATTCTTGGGGGACTTGTTACGTTCTTAGCGATGATTTATATTTTACCGACGAATGCTGGTATCCTCAGTGACATGGGAATGGACACTGGTGGTGTATTTGTCGCTACTGCCATTGTTAGTGGGATCGTCACGCTTATCATGGGGCTTTACGGCAACTTTCCGATTGTCTTAAGTGCAGGGATGGGTGTTAATGCATATTTAGCATATACAGTCGCTGGTGCACTTGGTTCATGGCAAAGTGCGTTGCTTCTCATGTTTTTTGCGGGACTTTTATTTGCAGCTGTAAGTATTTCACCACTACGGACAAAAATGATTAATGCAATCCCGAACGACATTAAATATATTATTAGTGCAGGGCTTGGGGCTTTTATTGCTTTTGTCGGTTTTAAAGGTAGTGGCCTAATTGTGACAAGCGGTGCAACACTTGTAACGCTTGGGAGCTTAAATGATCCACTCGTTTTACTCTCGCTTTTTGGTGTAATTCTTGTCATCGTTTTTATGTTTATTAAAAATAAAAGGCTAAATCAATTAGCAATTCCAATTGCGATGGTTGTCGTTGTTGTGCTTGGTATTGCGGTGTGGAATATTTTTGCACTACCACAAGTTATTAATGGCCGTGCAATTACATTCCATTTTGATAATATTAAAGCGATTTTTAGTACAAAAGAAAGCTGGGGCGGCCAAGGATTTGAAAAGGTTGCCTTTAAAATATTTGAAGGTGACACATGGGCAAATGTCTTTAAAAATCCGGCAAGTTATGCATTTATTTTCTCACTAGCACTTGTTAACTTATTCGATACAACAGCAACAATTTTAGCAGTCGGTCGTGGGGCGGGTATTCTTAACGAACAAGGTGAACTTATTAGTGGAAGACATGCTGTTGTTGCGGACTCAATTGGCGCCGTTATTTGTGCACCACTTGGCACAAGTACGGTTACATCATTTGCCGAAAGTGGCATCGCTGTTGAAATGGGCGCAAAGACGGGATTATCCGCAACATTTGCCGGATTCTTATTCCTCCTAAGTGCGTTCATTTATCCAGTCTTTTATATTTTCACCGAACCTGCAGTTACAAGCATGGCGCTTATTAGTGTTGGTGGTTTAATCTTTGTTGGTAACCTAAAAGATGTTAATTTCTCCGACCGGATTATTGGCTTTACCGCCTTCTTTACAATCTTACTTATTTTACTTACATATTCGATTAGTGACGGCCTTGGCTTTGGCCTTATCTTCTACGTCGTCATGATGTTTGTCAGTGGTCGCAAAAAAGAAGTGAAAATGCCGATGTATATTATTGCGCTCATCTTTTTAGCCTACTTTGTTTTAAAAGCCTTTATTTAGTCTTTTCTCTTTACATAGTAAAGGGGTTTTGTTATAGTAATGAAGCGTCAAACGCTGTGGTCCGCTGCCAAAAGGTAAGAACACGAAAAATAATAGAGGAAGGAGTGTGTTGTTCATGAATAAAAATTTAGTAAATGAAATTAACACTTCTCAACTTCGGACCGACCTTCCAGAGTTTAATTCTGGTGACACTGTTAAAGTCGCTGTCAAAATTCGTGAAGGTGAAAAAGAACGGATTCAATATTTTGAAGGGGTTGTCATTGCGTTACAAGGCGCAGGCGTCAATCGCACCTTCACTGTCCGCAAGATGTCGGGTGGCATCGGAGTTGAACGAGTGTTTCTTACCCACTCACCAGTCATTGCTGGTGTGGAAGTATTACGGCGCGGGAAAGTCCGTCGCAATAAAATTTATTACATTCGGAAATTATCCGGTCGTAAAGCGCGGATTAAAGAACGTAAATAAACGGATTAACACAAAACAAATTAAAGCCCAAAGCGGGCTTTTTTTGTTTGGATAACGACTAAATGTACATTCAATGTACATATCGTTGTATAATAAATTGATATGGTTACTGAAGAAGCAATTCGTGTTCGGGAAATAACTGACGAAGAAATTAAGCAAAAAACAAAGCCGAAA
>WPCG01019521.1_pt1 | contig 19816 bp, 16 predicted proteins | sample 5403311 | NCBI WGS metagenome assembly WPCG01 (sample SAMN12869467, study PRJNA574797) | sludge metagenome | isolation source: wastewater treatment of Control | place: China:Beijing | collected 2019-05-17 | reverse complement strand
GGAGCGGTAGTCGGCGCGGTTGTCCTCGTGCGCCAGGTTTTCGGCCACGGTGCCGCCGCCGGCCTCGAAGGCCTCGCTGAAGGCCTCCGACAGGCCGCGGCCGTAGTCGTTGTTCACATAGGTCACGGCTACATAGTCGATGCCCTTGGTGAGCACCAGCTTGGCCAGCATCTCGCCCTGGAAGGCATCGGAGGGGACGGTGCGGAACACCAGGTCGTTGTCGTCCAGCTCGCTCACCGCCGGTGCCGTGGAGGCCGGCGAGACCATCAGTACGCCGCCGGGAATGGCCGCGTTGTTGGCCGCGGCGATGGTCGCCCCGGTGCAGAGCGCGCCGACGATAGCGGTGACGTTCTCGGTGTTGACCATGCGGTCCGCCGCGTTGGAGGCCGCCGAGGCGTCGGCACAGGTGGTATCACCGCTGGGCATCACCAGGGTCTGTCCCCCGAGAATGCCACCCTGCTCGTTGACCTGCTGCACCGCCAGGCGAGCCCCTTCGAAGATCGGCGGCGTCAGGCTCTCGATGCCCCCGGTGAAACCACCCAGAAAACCGACCTTCACCTCGGCCTGGGCCACGCCGGCCAGGCTCAGCGCTGAGGCCGCAATGGCCATCGACAGGATGCTCTTCTTCATGTTGTTGTCCCGTTGGTTGCGAATAATGTGCTGGTGACTTCCACGCTCAATCTGGAACGCCACGCGAGAAATCTCAAGCCGTCGCTGCCAACGCTGGCAAGCCCGCCGGTCAACTCCCGGCGCCAACGGCAGGGCACGCCATCGCACCTATACTGAAACCCTATTTCTCCGACCGCAGGAGGCACGCCGCACATGCTGCAGCAGCTGCTTACCGTCACCGAGCTCAGCGGCAGCCGCCGCGAGATCGGCCTGGCCCACGGCCGCACCCACGCCCTGCTGATCCAGCGCAGCCTGGAGGTCTACGACAGGCTCTTCCACGACTTCGTGGGCATCCGCTGGGTGCGGGCCCGGGCCGAGGCCAAGCGCTTCGGGCGCATGATCGAGCGCGGCTTTCCCGAGATCCTCGAGGAGATGGACGCCATCGCCGAGGGGGCCGGCGTCGAGCCCATCGACATCCTCACCCTCAACTGCAGAAGCGAGATCTCGCTGACCCGGGCCAGCGGCGGCTGCTCCGCCTTTTCCCTGGCCCGCGCCGGCACCCAGTGGCTGGCCCAGAACTGGGACTGGCGCACTGACCAGCTGCACAACGTGGTGGTGCTGAAGATCCACGGCGAGAACAGCGCCCCGCTGGTGAGCGTCGGCGAGGCGGGTATGGTGGCCAAGATCGGCATGAACGCCCACGGCATCGGCGCCTGCCTCAACGCCATCCGTTCGCAGACCTGCGGCGAGGGGCTGCCGATCCACGTGGCGCTGCGCAAGATCCTCGAGAGCCCGGATATGGAAAGCGCCCTGGCGGTGGCCAGCCACGACCGGGTCTGCTCCCCCGCCCACTTCCTGGTAGCCAGCGCCTCGGGTGAGGCGGTGGGGCTCGAGGTGCACCCCGGCGAGCCCGGTCGGCTCGGGGCCGAGGGCGGCGTGGTCACCCACACCAACCACCTCTACGCCCCGGACGCTACCGCCCAGGTAGAGGACTTCCCCCGTCCCGATTCGAGGCCGCGACTGGCGCGCCTGGACGAGCTGCTTCGTCAGGCGCTGCCCGCCGATGGCCCCGTGGATGAGCGCACCCTGTTCGAGATTCTCGCCGACCACCACGGCGAGCCGCTCTCGATCTGTCGCCACTTCAACCCCGCCCAGCCCCCGGAGGAGCGCATGGAGACCCTGTTCGGCGTGGTGATGAACCTCACCGAGCGGCGCCTGACCCTGCGCCACGGCAAGCCCTGCGAGACCGAGGAGGCGCTGGAGGTCTCCCTGTAGCCTGGCGGCGGCCTGCCCATTCGCCGGGCTTCTTCGCTATACTGGCCATCGACTTGCTGCACCGCAGCGCAAACAGGAACCCAAGACGATGGCCGACTCCCCTTTCTCGCTTCACGGCAGGGTTGCCCTGGTCACGGGGCTTGCCAACCGCGACAGCATCGCCTTCGGCTGCGCCCAGGCGCTGCACCAGGCGGGTGCCCGGGTGGTGGTCACCCATATGCCCGGCGCCGAGCGCTTCGTGCAGGATCTCGCCGGTGCACTGGGCGACGCCGAGCTGATGCCCTGCGACGTCCAGGATGATGCCCAACTCAGCGCGCTGTTCGAGCATATCGGCGGCTGCCATGGGCGACTCGACGTGATGGTGCACTCCATCGCCTACGCCCCGCTGGAAGATCTGCGCGGCCGCCTGGTCGACGCCTCCCGCGACGGCTTCCTGCTGGCCATGGACGTCTCCTGCCACTCCTTCCTGCGCATGGCGCGGCTGGCCGAGCCGCTGATGCCAGGGGGAGGCACTCTGCTCAACATGTCCTACCTCGGCGCCGAGCGGGTGGTGGACAACTACGCCCTGATGGGCCCGGTCAAGGCGGCCCTGGAGTCCATGACCCGCTACCTGGCCGCCGAGCTGGGCCCCCAGGGCATTCGCGTGCATGCCGTCTCGCCGGGGCCCATCCGCACCCGGGCCGCTTCCGGCCTCAAGGACTTCGACGCCCTGGCCGACACCAGCGAGGCCCGCGCCCCGCTGCGCCGCCTGGCCACCGTGGAAGACGTGGGCAACGCCGTGGTCTACCTGGCCTCACCCGCCGGCGCCGCCACCACCGGCAGCGTCCACTACGTCGACGGCGGCGACAACATCCGCTATTGAGCGCCGCCTCAGCCGGAGCGCCGCCGCCAGGCCCCCAGCCGCGGCGGCGTATCGAGCTCTCCCTTCAGGTACTGCTCGGTGGTCAGCAGGAAGAGCCTCCGGAACAGGTCGTGAACCGCCTCTTCCCGGCGCAGCTGAAACAGCTCCCGCTCCTCCTCGCTCAGGCCGGCCGGTTCTCTCGGATACTCCCAGGCCACCCGCACCGAGCCGGTGGTGGCATCGCAGATCTGCAGCGTCGGCTGGGCGCCATTCCTGAGCCCGGTGTTGATGCGATACGTCATGTCGACCTCCCGAATCAAGGCGATAAATAATAACAATTATCATTCGCGAGTGATAAGCTAGGTCGATTCCAGCCCCCTGTCAAACCTGCTCTGGATCAAATCCTGACAGGACGACATCGGCGCTCGGCAAGCCGACCTTGCCGGGCGGCCGGAAAAGGGCTAGATTCGCGCTTGCGAATAGTTTTCATTACCAACCAAGGATCCGCCATGAAAACGCTGCTGCTGAGCACCCTCCTCGCCGGCCTGCTGACCACCGCCGCCCAGGCCCATGACCACAGTGACGAGCGCCCCGCCCACTTCAAGGGCGAGGCCTCACCCGACCTGACCACCGCAGTGGCCAACTTCTCCACCTACAACCAGCAGCTGGCCGAGATCCTCGCCGCCGACGAGCTCAGCCTGGAGGACCTGGGGGTGATCCACGAGCTCACCTACACCCTGGAGAACGCCCTGGAGACCATCACCGAGCAGGTCGCCGAGATGGCCGTGACCCTGGAAGAGGTGCACCAGGGCTCCGAGACCGGCGACTTCGAACGGGTCCAGAGCAACGGCGCCGCCTACCTCGAGGCCGCCCAGACACTGGTTCCCTAGGGCCCCACAAGCGCAACGGGCGGGCCACTCACATGGCCCGCCCGCTCCCCTTTCCGTATCCGTGCGGCATGGCGCTACCCCGCCAGCGCCTCCTCCACCAGCCCCCGCGCCTCGTCGTTCATGGGCAGGCCCAGCGCCAGCTCATGGGCCTGCGGCGACATCTTCTTCCAGGTCTTCTGCACGATCCGGATCAGGTGATCGTGGTCGATCTGCTTCGCGAAGTCGGCGAAGTAGTTCTCCAGGAATACCAGGCAGGCACAATCCTCCACCGCCTGGGTGCCCGACTCGCGCCCCAGCCCCTGCTTTCGGATCATCCGCTGCACCGCCTCGGCGGCCTCATCATCGTAGCCCGCCTCGCGCATCAGTCCCGCGGTGGTCTCCCCGGCGCGCTGGCCCTGGTCGCGCCGCCAGGTCAGGTAGCCCACCCGCCCTTCCGGGTAGTCACTGCGCGGCACCTGCCAACGCTGCAGGTGCTGGCCGCGCACCGCCAGACGCATCAGCTCATCGGGCCGCTCATGCAACCGCTCCAGCCAGGCGCTCATGCGCCCGGCGTGCCACAGCTCCCGAGGCACGGCCTCGCCCGCCACCTCCACGCTCCGCGGATCCTCCGCGTGCAGTGCATCCAGGGCGGCCAGGGTCTTCGCATAGGGGGAATCGGACATGCTCACTCCTTGTGATGGATAACGCCGGTGACAGCCTCAGCCTACCAGCGAACCGGGGCGGCCAGGGGGTCGACCGGGGATATCGACGATGGCGATCCGGCCGGGGAGCCACGAACAGGGGCCGGGTTACGCCAGCGGTGGCACACAGCCCGCGCGTACCAGGGTCGGCGGCCGATAGTGGCTGACTTCCCGCCAGCGGCGCCACACCGAGGGGTCGATGGTCACGCCGACCGCCGGATTGCCACGGTGGTCCTGGGCATGAAGCCGGTAGTGCCGGCCATCGCCCCCCCGATCCCGCAGGGAACGATAGCGGCGGTAGACCCCCTTCATGAAATCCCGATAGGAATCCCTCGGAGCCATCCGGTGGGCATCGGCGGGGGATTGCGGCATATGCAGCGACAGCCCGGCCGCATCCGCCTTCTCGCACATCCACGCATAGGCCAGCGTGGCCAGCGGATCCAGGCCCCCATCATCCATCCGGTAGCCGCCGCCCACATTGGCATGGGCGCCGATGAACCAGCGCTGCTCCACCTCCTCCTGGCTGGGCTTCTCCGCCCCGCTGGGGTGCGTCCACAGGGCGATATCGTAAGCCTTGCGGTGCTCATCCAGTGCCATCGCCTGATAGGCCCGCCGCACGACGGATGACAGCTCGGTATCGTGCCAGGCGTAGCGACCATGCTCCGAGAAACTGGTGCCGGGAATCCCCAGCGCACCCACGGTATCCCAGACCCCGAGGCAATGAATCTCGATCTCGCGGCTGTAGCGTTCGCGGAAATCACAGCAGGGCGCATCCTTGGGCGCCAGCTTCTTGTCGCGATAGATCGATTCGGCCTCCTTCACCAGGGAGGGGGTGGAGACCCGCAGCAAGCCGCACTTGCGGATCATGCCCACCAGGCTGCGCGCCGTGTAGGCCCCCCGGCTGAAGCCGAAGACGAAGACATGGGTGTTCTCCCGGTAGTGTCGCACCAGCCAGTCGTAGCCACTCTGCAGATTGCGACTCAGCCCCACCCCGAAGGCACCGCCGACGAATCGCTCCCTGTGCCGCGTGCCCACCCCCGGCTCGTAATAGAAGCGCTGGCGGACACCGTGCCCATCGGTGTCATGGATATCCTGCGCCAGCCGGTAGACGTTGGTGCGATCCTGAGGATCGTTCCAGGTACCATCGAACAGCAGGATCAAGCGCTGCGTAGGTTGAGACATGAGGCGACTCCCCTCTGCCGAGGTGCTTGTGCGGCCCCGAACGCACCGCTCAGCCTCCGAATAGAGGCATGATCTCAAGATAGGAAAGGCAACAGCGCCACGCCATGGGTGGCGGCATCCCCCGGCAGGTTGCGTATCCTCAGGAGGAAGAATCAGCAACCAGCGAGGAGGCACGCCATGAAATACATCTTCGAGGTGCATATCCGCGAGGGCTACACCGCCGAGGACTACGCCGGGGCATGGGTTCGCGCCAGCGAGATCATCCAGCGGGCGCCGGGAGCGCGGGGCACCGAGTTGCATCGCAGGATCGACGACCCCACCACCCTGATCGCCATCGCCCACTGGGACAGCAAGGCCAGCCGCGACGCCATGGAGGCCACGCCGGATCCGATGGTGAAGGAGATCATCCGCAGCGCCGCCCCCTGCTGCGAGATTCGCCTGATCGGCGAGTTCGAGGAGCCGGAGTGGGTGGTGATGCCCCCCTCGGACACGCCCGAATAGCTCGCCGGGTTCGCATGCTCCACCGGGGCAAACAGGGATATGCCCCGTTTCGAAGGCGCGGCGTCAGGGCCTCCCGGGATCGGGGCAGTCGGGGAAGCGCGGCGGATAGGCGCTCATGAAGGCGTGGCAGACACGCAGCACCCGCGCATCGTCATGCTTGCCGCCCGCCAGCTGGAAACCGACCGGCAGGCCATCATCGGTAAAGCCGCAGGGCACCGAGGCGGCCGGCTGCTGACTGAGGTTGAAGGGGTAGGAGAAGCTCGCCCACTCCTCCCAGTCGCGCATGCCGCTGCCGGGAGGCACGTTGTGATGGAGCGCGAAGGGCGGGATCGTCACCGAGGGCGTCATCAGCAGATGGTAGCGCTGGTTGAAGTGCTCGAGCCGCTCGGTCAGCCGGGCCCGTTCGGTCAGGGCACGAAAGAGGTCGACGGCGCGCCACTCGTCGGCGCGGTGCGCATCCGCCACCAGCCCCGGGTCGAGCAGCTCGCGCTGCTCCTCATCGAGCCCCTCCCAGACCACCAGCGACGCGGTGAACCAGAGCTTCTTGAAGGTCTCCAGCGGAGAGGCGATATCGGGATCGACCTCCTCCACCTCGGCACCCAGAAGCCTGAGCCGATTGGCCGCCTCGCGCACCCGCTCGGCGACCTGGGGGTCGACCCGGGCATAGCCCAGATCCGGCGAGTAGGCGACGCGCAGGCCGCGCAGCCCCTGATGCAGCTCCATCCCCCAATCCTCGGGCTGGCCGCGCACCGCATAGGGATCATGAAAGTCGTAGCGCCCGATCACGTTGAGCATGCGCACGGCATCGGTCACCGAGCGGGTCAGGGGGCCGAGATGGGAGAGGGTCGGCTCCGTGCTCGGCGGCCACTGCGGCGTCCAGCCGAAGGTGGGCTTGAAGCCGAACACGCCGGTAAAGGAGGCCGGGATCCGGATGGAGCCCCCCGAGTCCCCTCCCTGGTGCAGCACCCCCATGTTGAGCGCCGCCGCCACCGCGGCCCCGCCGGAGGAGCCACCGGGAGTCAGGCGGGTATCCCAGGGGTTGGCCGTGGCGCCGAAGACCCGATTGTCGGTCACCGCCTTCCAGCCGAATTCGGGGGTGTTGGTCTTGCCCAGGATCACCGCCCCCGCCTCGCGCAGCAGTCGGGCCGGCGGCGCGTCCCGCTCGCCGGGGGTATCCGGTGCCGTCAAGGAGCCCTGGCTTGTCGGCATCCCGGCCACCTCCGTCAGATCCTTGATCGAGACCGGCACGCCATCGATGGGGCTCTTCGGCTCACCCTGCTGCCAGCGCCGAGTCGCGTCGCGGGCCGCCGCCTCGGCCCCCTCCCGGTCCAGGTACACATAGGCATTGACCGCATCGTTAAAGCGGTCGATGCGCTCGAAGGCCGCCCGGGTCGCCTCGAGGGGCGACGCCTCGCCGGACTCGAAGAGAGCAGCCAGCTGGCGGGCATCCATCAGCCCAAGATCGGTATCGCTCACATGCTCCTCCCTGCACCGCTGAGTGGGACATCAGGTCACACGAAGACCATTCAACTTAAGCGACAAAGGTCGCGCGGTGCAAAAGTTGAGCGTTGATCCGGCTCAGTGAACGACTTCCCTGATCTGGGGCAACCCCACCATGTTGGCCCGCAGGAGCAGCTATCTCACCGCCCTGGTGGCCATTTTCCACTGGGCCATGCAGGCCAGTCACGAAGCATAGAGGCCGAAGCGACCCCTGAGCTATTGGAGACATCCGCGCCGCGCCCCCGCTGCAAGACCCGCCTTGTCGACGAGAAGCGCCATAATCGTGACCTTCCGCACCCTAGACTTTGGCAGACTGGAAAATCGGACACGCAGAAACACCAAGGCCCGCCGAAGCGGGCCTTGGTGATCGGGAACGGCTGCCTAACCGAAGGTTAGAGAACCTGAATATTAGAAGCCTGGAGGCCTTTTTGCCCCTGGGTTACGTCAAACGAAACCTGTTGGCCATCCTGCAGGGACTTGAAGCCGTCAGCTTGAATCGCCGAGAAATGGGCGAACACGTCATCACCGCCATCGTCAGGAGAAATGAAGCCAAAACCTTTAGCGTCGTTGAACCACTTAACTGTGCCAGTTGTCATAATCGATTCCTTAGCGCAAAGCGCTTTTGTTACGGTTGCCGGGTACTACCCCAGATGAAGCAGGTAAAACAAGGGATATAACCGAGCTGCCGAATGATTCGAGTACAACTGACATATACGACTTGCTAACCAACTAAACGCACGGTCTCATGCCGAGCCGGAGTAAGTCAAACGATATTTCCGCTAGCCAGCCCGGATGCTGCACCGGTGTCATTCCAGAAGGCACCTGCACGGAACGTCAGGAGTCGATTGCAAGGCGGCATAGAGGGCCGTCTTGCTGACCTTGATCCGTGCGGCGACCTCGCGCAGCATCCGCGCCGGCGGCGCATCCCGTTCTCCGGGAGTGTCTGGCGCCGTCAAGGAGCCCTGGCTCGCCGGCATCCCGGCCACCTCCGTCAGGTCCTTGATCGAGACCCGCACGCCATCGATGGGTCAAAGCTGGGCGTCGATACGGCTCAGTGAACGACTTCCCTGCTCCGGGACGACCCACCGCCCAGCCCCTCAGGCCTGGTTGCCTTCGCGCGCTGGGGCAGGGAGACCATTCACGGAGCATAGAGGCCTGAGCAACCCTTGAGCTATTGGAGACATACGCACTCCGCCCCCGCTGCAGGACCCGCTTTGTCGACGAGTTCGAGGAGCCGGAGTGGGTGGTGATGCCGCCCGGAAACCGGGTCGAGTAGCATGCCAGCCGAACCAGAACAGGATGTTCCCCCCAGATTACCCAACGTCTGAGATAGCTGGTGGGAGCTGGGCTTTGCCCGGCGAATGGCGGGAAAAACCACGCTGAAAAATTGCCAATTCCCGACTGCAGATGCACAGGAGTAAGGTCTGCTATCGGCCAGAAGCGGTCGTTCAGTCAATTCTGATATAACGCTCCACTTGAGCCGCGGCGGACCCTGGAGCGCAGCGGAAGGGTAAGCTGTCGGGCTCGAAGTGGTTGTTAGCAGTTTCAGTCATCTTTGGACATCACATGCGTGCAGTATCCGCAAAACGGTTCCGCAAACAGTTCCTCTGGCATAATGGTCGAACCGCACCGCTGGCACTCGTGTTCCGCCACGTGGCCACAAGAGGAACAAACGCCCTCACTGTACAGATAAATACCGTCGCACTCAGGGCAATCGGTGATAGGTGAATCCCCACCATCAGTGTACGAAAGATAAACATCGGCGCTGTAGTAGTCTGCGACCGCAAGCTTCACGATATCTTCGTATGGAAGCGCATTGCCACAAGCCTTGCATGTATATTCGGCTTCGACTGCGTCGCCATCGGAGATAGACGGCATAATTAACCCCGATCCACACTCCGGGCAAGAGTAGCCATCGAAGGCATTGAGTATTTCGTTACTGTAGAAATCGAGTGACTCAAGCCTTGCCCTGCATTCCTCCTTTTCTCTCTCATAAACCTCGTTGACTTCAATCAGAACCGACCACGCCTGATCTCCCAACAAGGTTTTCGGATCTTGGTTGAGGTGCGTTCGAACGAACTCGTTGATGACGATAAATGAGTTGGAGATTAGAGACCGGATGGCCTCGTGTTTAAGGCTTGAGTAGTAGTGCTCAATGTCATTCCTGAATTTATTGATCTTATCGATCCTATCCCAATCCACGCTTATGTTAAGCGACTCAAACCGTTCCCTTATATTCTGAACATCAACGGTCTTCTTACCTTTTCCCGCCCACTGCACCCGTCCGTTCTCGCCAAATACTGGCAGCACTCGCTGCTTAATCAAAACCTCGTCAGACTCAGGCGCACTAAGCAACACCAGCTTGTGTTTAAACAGCAACAGGATCCCAGCAAAAATATTTCGCGTACACGAGATGACGCGACGTTGGTCGTCTGATTCGTAGTCTTCGAGCCCTATGGTTATCGAATCAACAGCGTTCTTTAAGATGCTCATTGCTGGTCCTCGGCACTGCTACATTGTATTATATAGCATGCTTGATATTCCACTCATCGTGAATGCAGCATATACCCAATAAACGTGCTAACTGCCTGTTCCGGCATGTCGGCCCTGGGTCGCCAGCTGCCAAAAATTATTCATCAGCATAGACTAAAATTCCCCATTCAGTCTTGTTCATCTATGAGTGCGCGGCCAGCGCAGTCTCCCGCGGCCGACGCGCAAAGCTTCCACCAGCCTCGTGTTATCCGGTAAGCGACCCGAGAAGAGGCTGGGTTTGGGATCGACAGCCGACTTATTGAACGGGGCGACCCGCTGAAAATCGGGCGTGGCCAGCCAGGTCCGCCCATCGCCCTCGTCTGTGACGATCCGATAGAGGCCAGCAGGCGGGGCAGCCGCCGTGTCGAGCAGTCGCTTGTAGTGTTCTACCGACCATTTCTGGATGCCGCCGCTAAGGGCTTCAGTACGGAACCGCGCCCATAGCGCGGCCGTGTCGGGCGTCGGCCAATCGCCGGCGTCCGTGTAGGCCGTGATTTCGTCGGATTCGAGCCAGGCCCGCATCTCGGCGGGTGTGACAAAGACTGGCTTGGCGTCCTCGATCGCAGCCATGGCCGCACGCCGTGATGGAAGGCCCGCGCGAATCAGCATCGCCATCATGAATTGCGGGACGCCGGTTTCAACCGCCGCTGCGGCGCCGCCTACCACCGTCTCCGGCGACCAACCCAGGGATATTCGGCGGGTACGCACAGCTTCCAGTGCCCAGACCAAACGATAGGTGAAGGCCTCTTCGACGGCCCGCATGTTCTGCGGTCCGATCTTAGAAACCACCTCGCCGGACACCCAGCTGCGCAGGATGATTTTCCAGTTTGCCGGCAGCGCGTTCGCCTTGTCGGGGATGAAGGGCCGCATGAACAGCAGGCGCTCCCCAAGGCCTCCAAGCGCATCGACAAGTTCGTCGACGTCGCCGCTCAGCGCCGCCTCGTCAGCCCGGTTGAGGAGTTCGGCCAACTCGTCGGCCATGGCGTCGATGCTGAGGCCAGCCTCAAGCCCGACGCCCATGGCGAAATGTCCGCGCCGCGCCTGTGCCGTGGTTGTCTTCCAGATGAGATGGGCGCGTGCCTCGAACACCTTCTTGTGTAATGGGGCGATGTCCTCATCCTCGCGGGCTATCTGGCGAGCCCAGAGTGATCCCTTGAGTGCTTCGTCCAAGTGCATCGGCAGGTCGGCGCGATCGGAATCGAGCGCTTCGATCAGCCCGAATACGGTCGCATCGAGGCGTTCGACGATTTGCGAAAGCGGCTCCTCGTCAATGGTCCTCTCCTCGTCATTACCGCTGCCTTCATCGTCGTCACCATCAGTGTCGTATTCTGCGCTGGCCGCCAAGCTCTCGGTGACTGCGGCCTCTTCCTCAGGCGATCTCCAGGCTTCACGGGCATTGGCGAGATATTCCCAAGCATCATCGCGATTCAGGACACCTTCGCGGGTCAGGCGCTCAAGGATCTCGGCGACGATCTGTATGAGGCCACTCTTCAGCGTACGGGCCTTCGCGGAAGCGACAAGCTTTCGCCACTCCTTCTTTCGCCAATTGATCTTATCGAACATGATGTGGAGGATCAGACCTTCGACGTCCACGAAGGCACGCCCGGCGCGCCCGGCTACGTTCGCGAACTCCTCGCCTTTGATCTTCTCGGACGCCCGATACAGCACCGGCACTAACAGGACGGCAGCGTTAAGGTTGAGGCCTTGCGCCAGCGTCGGCGACGCGACGATGACCTTCAGGACACCTTCAGACAGCAGGAATTCCAGTTCGCGCAAAAACGGGTTCGGCAGCCGGCCGTGGTGAATGGCGACACCCGCCTTCAGGCAGGCGACGGCGGGATGGCCTTCGCCCAACCACTCTTTGCCGACCTCCAGGGCTCGGGCGATCGACACCTCATCCTCCAGCAGCGAATCCAGATAGCCGCGCCTGCAAAGGTCCACGACCTGTTTGCCGTAGCCCTCGACCCAATTCGCCTGTGTCGAGAAGATAAGGGTCCGCTTGCCCTGGCTTGCGAACTCCCATGCGGCGAACAGCGCGAGATGCGAGTTCTTGCGCGGATAGGGCTTCTTCTCTTTCCCCCGCGCCGGCTTCTGCACGACGAATTTGTCGAGGAACGGCCCATCGTCGTCGAGATCTAGCCGAAGCCGCGCATCCTTGGCCCGCCAGGTGAGCGCGCCGAACCGCTGCCGCGTGGGACGCCAGTCGGAAAGCACTGGCTCGCCCGGTTCGTCGGAACGAATCCATGCGGTAAGATCGTCGAGTTCGTCGCCGCTGGGCAGGATAGCGGAGAGACAGACAATCCGGCGTTCGCCTGCGTCCGCGCGCCGAAGCAGGCGTTGCACCAGCGTCTCGTAGCGGATCTCACGCTCGCTTGGGCCGATCATGTGGCCTTCGTCGAGGACAATAAGACCGACATCATCGATCAGCGACGGGTCGCTTCGCAGCGCGAAATCGAGCTTCTCGGGCGTCGCGATGATGATCTCACGGGTGCGCAGCGCGTCTTCATCGCCAGCCGAAAGGCCGCTGAAGCCGTAAAGGGAAGAGACGCTGAAGCCGAGGGGCGCGAAGGTCTTTCTGAAGGATCGCTCGGTCTGGGCCGATAGAGCGCGCAGCGGCGTGACGATCAGCACCCGGCGTGCCGACGATAGGGTCATCAGCGCGGCGATCTCGGCCACCCGCGTCTTGCCGGCGCTGGTGGGCAAGGCGACGACTAGGTCGTCCGTGACGTCGGTGGAACGCCGGGCAGCTTCGCGTTGTGATGGCCATAGCTCTACCTCGGAAGTCTTGCGAGCGTAGAGTGATGAGATGAACAGCCGGCGCAGGTCCGGGTATTTTTCCTCCGTTCCCTCTGGCGGCTCGGTCGGCAAATTTTGGTGCAGGGAATGCTGCCAGAGATCATCGATGAGGTGACGGCAAATGCTCGAGATCCACCACAGCGGAACATTCTCCGCATTGTCCGCCAGTCTGACTGCGGTGGCGAGCAGCTCCCGCGCGGTCTCGATTGGCTCGGGTTCGCCTGTCTCGAGCGCGAAATCAAAATGCGCCAGCGCCCGGCATATTGTCGTGTTGAGGATGGTCGACAGCGCGTCATCGACATCAGGCTCTTCACCTCGCAGCGACTCGGCGATCTGCTCATCGCCGTGAGCTTCGTCATCCAGCCACTCGCGAACTAAGCCACGCAACTGGCCGAGATCACGCAGTATCAGGTGTTGGATCGCCGTCTCGCCCGGCGAGGCATTGAGATCATCCGCAGTCTTGTTGAATAGCGAATAGGCGACAGCTGAGAAGCCGGCGAGGTGATAGGCTGCGGCGGCTATGGTGCGACGGAAGCCACGATCTGGCGACTCCGGATCGCCGTTGCGAACAAGGGCTTCGAAGGCGTTAGCAGCGCGTTCGAAAGCCTTGCTGGTCAGATCCGAAGCTCCAGCCTGGGCGCGCAGGGCCATGGCGCCCCTGAGCAGGGCGAAGCCGTGTTCGGCAAGATCAGTTTCGATTGTCGCGCCCAGCGGCGGCGCGTTCGGTGGCAACACGCCGTCTTCGCGCATTAGCGACCAAGCCGTACCACGATAGAGGAGGCGCCCAAGGATACCGTCGACGGTCGCGGTCGTCAGGAACGTAGTCAGTTCGTCAATCGTCTCCAAGGTCTTCCGCCTCCTCGTACATGGCCGCGATGAAGTCCTGGTGATCTTCGACGTGGATATTCACGGTGTAATGATCTCGATTGGCGCCCGTAGCGTCGAGGTCCTCTTTCAGCGAAGCGTGCGGGCCGTTGCCCGACACGGTGAAAAGCATGTGGTCGATGCGATCGGCGCGAAGGGACTTCAGACCCACCTCGTCACGTAGGCTGCGGCCCAGCGCGTTGTCATCTGGATCGTTACTTTCCAGCAGGCGGTTGGCGACAAACAGCAGGGAATCGGGCGTGCAACGGCCGTTGTCGCGGTTGAGCACCTTGCGGGCCTTCGTGACCGTGGCTTTGCCAAGTACCTTGTTGCTCTTGGCTTCGCCTTTCAGCAGCCAGAGCTTCTCACCGGCTCCATCGTAGCCGGCGCCAATGAAGTCATCCCCGCGCATGGCCATGTTGCGCCCATCTTTGTAGCGGAGGCGGCGCACGGGGACGCGCAAACCGATCTCTTCCTCGACCAGCTCAGTCGCGAGAATCTCACCGAGATCACCTGAGCGGCCCTTGGGCGTCTGGGGCATCGCCTCGCTTAGGATCTTGGCGGCTAGCTTGTATCCTAACCGATCGACGTCCTCGGCGATGCGTTCTAGTCGGTCGTAATGCGAGCGGATAGTCTCGGCCAAGTCATCGCGAATCTCGTCGCGACCGCCATCTTTCTCGACGTAAGTCCAGTAACGCTTGCGTTTGTCTTTCTCTTTGGTGGCCTTACACCATCTTCCATAAAGTCGCACGACACTTTCCCATTTCATCAGTCCTACTGTGAGCCAGTGATTGTCCTTATATGCATGGCCGGTTAGGGTCGGCAGCTGCCGAACACTATACGGCATAATAGACTAATATTCCTCATTCGGCATAGGCTGTGTGAAAACTCCCGAGCCGCGTAGAAGATGGCGTCTGTACGCGAAATCCGGAGTAGCTTTGCAATCGGAGATGCCTCAGAATGAGCGAGAGAGCGCCATATTTGATCAATTTGTAGCCGAGCCGAGACTCTCCGAACGATTTCACACAGCCTGGGCCAGAAGCAGACATTATTTTTAGCACCCAACCTAATGCCCTTCGTATTCGTTTAAAAACTCAGGGGTAACCCAAGCTTGCTTAGAGTCATACACCCCCGCTTTGTATCTTTGATAATATTTACTCTTGAATGCTTTCAAAGCGGTCTCATATTGGCACATTATTAGCACCGCATCGCTAGTTTGAGGTAAATTTTCGTCATCTAAGACATCCAAGAACTTCCCTTCTGGCTCCTTATCTAAAACAATCTTCAGGTCCTCTAAAACTCTATTTATTATGCTAACCTTTCCTGCGCTCATTATTGCTTCAGGCTTCTTTCTTGAAAGCTCTCTAATTTCCTTAAGGAGCCCCAAAAAAATGTCATTAGTGGCATTATAAATTTCAACAGACTTTTCTGTTGTCACTTTTGTTTCATCAATCATTTTCTACCTACCTTACTTGGAGGGCCTGACCTAATCTCGCTGATATTTCCATCTACAACATAGTACCACGAACCTAATTTTTGCATGACATTATCGGATCGATACCTTTCCGCTTCCTCCATATACTGAGCTAAGATCATAGTTACATCACTGTTACTGGGGAGGTCTTCATCTAAAAAATACTCAAAGTCCTCGAATGGCTTATACTTCTTTCCAAGAACAGAGTTCGAGGTTTTTATAACTCGGTTGATCATTTTTAACTTGAAGGAGTTCAAAGTGTCGCTTGGTGACTTTTTAGCCAATATTGCGATCTCTGAATGGGCTGCCAAGAGCTGTCCAATTACCTTTTCAAGGCTTTCAATTTCTTCTACAGTTTTCATTTTCCTTCACCTTAAGGGCACTTCCGTCTAAATTGGACGTAGCTTCTAACAATAAAATCTATTGGATATCTCTGTTTACTGTCGAATACTTCTACCATCTGCTCAATGTCAGCGTCAGTAAGAACTACAATTGCTTTACGTTGCCCCGACCACAAATTAACAGTTCTAGTAATTTCCGCTCTTTTTAATGGGTTGCGTGTAATAAAGACGCCGAATTTGCCCATATTATCTTGCAAATAACGATTAAGTTGATCAATATGCTCACGGTTAATTTGAGCTACATTCTTCATTTCAAATGTAATCTGCCTAGAGCCATAGTCATCCATAATTTCCTTCAAGAAATCATGATTCCTACTATTATAAAAAATCAAATCTCGGATATTTACACCATCGTCAGTTCTAGCTTGTTCTTGGGCAAAGTCCAGATAAGGGTATAGTAATGATGGAAGTAGCTCCCCAATAGCACGTTCATACTTTAAATCTGCACCATTATCTTTACCCGAAGGAAGTTTTTTGATCTGCCCGAACTTTCGTCGAGCGGAGATGATCGGGATTTGAGTAAATAGCGGGTCACATTCACAATCGTCCATTGTTCTTTCTTTTTCTTTTACGAAAGAATCTATAAGGCCGTAGTTATCCCGATTATAAGTTAAAACTTTAACTTTTGTTAGTTCCTCCCCTTCATGGGCAATATCATCTTGAGGACAATGGTTGCGGAAATATGAATCATAATTGATCCAGGGGGTATGTCGTAACCAGCGTTTGGGGACCAAAAGCAATGGATTTTCGGTTTCCGGATGGATTGGTAGCTCTGCTATAATATTTTCAAAGTTTCTCTTGGCATGATTATAAACGGAGTCAATTTTGACATCCTTCATGCTTATTCCCAAGCTAGAACACTCTTGGTGAGTGTAGTCAATAAGAAAGCTTTTCATAAAGTTACAGGCGATATCGCTTACCCTATCCTTGCCAATATCGTCGACAAAAAGTTGTATTTCTTCAAAATGTCGAAATCCATTATCTTTGTAGTAAGGAATTTTTTGAAATAAGGACAAAACTTCTTCAGCGCTTTTTTTGCCAATCCGCTTTCCCTGACGAGTAGCTGAGTTCCCTAGACCAACCTCGTCACACTCGGAAGCAATGATTAACTGCTCCACAGCTTCATCTATTTTTCCTGCTCGAACTAACGCGCCTAGATTATTAAATGCTGCAATTATCATCTGATGAAGCCCCTTATCTGCTAACGAAGGGCTTTTCCAAATCAAAAAAGGGTCAACATATAGAGGAATATCTTCATTTAGGAAAGGAATGGCAAAGTCCAGATCATTCTGTGGCACATAAATATCGTTATGTTCAGTAAATCTAGGCCTAATTAACACTCTTCATCCCCATAACAGTGAAAATCTTCCATTGTGTTCTGTTCAATTTATTCATTTTCCAACGTCCGCTTAGGGTCGATAGCCGCCTTTCGCCCGATAAACCGGGCTCCTGCAAAAAAGCGACGCGATGAATGACCTGGTTCTTTTCCCTCGCAACATTATTTTATTCCCTGCCCCCACCGCTGGCCTGGTCAGTCGACCGAATGACCTCAGCTTAGCACAGGATGCTTAGCCTGCTCGGGTAGCGTAAGCTTGGATAACCAATGCCCGCCCCGCCATCGACAAGCAGGATGCTGCCATGGACAAGAAGGCCCTCAGCGAACGGGACATCTGCACCAAGTTCATCACCCCGGCGCTGGAGCGCGCCGGCTGGGATATCCAGGCTCAGGTGCGCGAGGAGGTCTCCTTCACCGCCGGTCGCATCATCGTGCGCGGTCGCATGCACACTCGAGGCAAGCGCCGCCGCGCCGACTACCTGCTGAGCTACCACAAGAACCAGCCCATCGCGGTGATCGAGGCCAAGGACAACAAGCACAGCCTCGGCGACGGCATGCAGCAGGCGCTCGCCTACAGCGACGCCCTGGATGTGCCCTTCGTGTTCACCAGCAACGGTGACGGCTTCCTGTTTCACGACCGCACCGGCCTCGGCAGTCAGACCGAAACCGTGCTCGGCCTCGATGACTTTCCCTCCCCGGAGATGCTCTGGGAGCGCTACTGCCGCTACCGGGGCCTGGGGCCCGCCGAGCGCCCGGTGGTGGAGCAGCCCTACTATGACGACGGCAGCGGCCGCAGCCCGCGCTATTACCAGCGCATCGCCATCAACCGCACCGTGGAGGCGGTGGCCCGCAGCCAGGACCGCATCCTGCTGGTAATGGCCACCGGCACCGGCAAGACCTTCACCGCCTTCCAGATCATCTGGCGGCTATGGAAGGCCAAGCAGAAGAAACGCATCCTCTTCCTCGCCGACCGCAACATCCTGGTCGACCAGACCAAGAACAACGACTTCAAGCCGTTCGGCCAGGCGATGACCAAGGTCACCAACCGCACGGTGGACAAGTCCTACGAGATCTATCTGTCGCTCTACCAGGCGGTGACCGGCAGCGAGGAGGAGCAGAACATCTACCGGCAGTTCTCGCCGGACTTCTTCGATCTGATCGTCATCGACGAATGCCACCGGGGCAGCGCCGCGGTGGATTCCGCCTGGCGCCGGGTGCTCGACTACTTCGCCTCCGCCACCCATATCGGCCTGACCGCCACGCCCAAGGAGACGAAAGAGGTCTCCAACATCGACTACTTCGGCGAACCGCTCTACACCTACTCGCTCAAGCAGGGCATCGAGGATGGCTTCCTCGCCCCCTACAAGGTCATACGCGTGGATATCGACCGCGACCTGCAGGGCTGGCGGCCCAGCAAGGGGCAGCGCGACAAGCTGGGCCAGGAGATCGAGGACCGCATCTACAACCAGAAGGACTTCGACCGCCAGCTGGTGCTGGAGCCGCGCACCGCGCTGGTGGCGCGCAAGATCACCGAGTTCCTGGAGGGCAGCGACCCCTACCAGAAGACCATCGTCTTCTGCGAGGACATCGATCACGCCGAGCGCATGCGCCAGGCGCTGGTCAACCTCAACCCCAAGCGGGTGGCGGAGAACCGCAAGTACGTGATGCGCATCACCGGCGACGAGGCCGAAGGCAAGGCGGAGCTCGACAACTTCATCAACCCCGAAGAGCGCTATCCGGTCATCGCCACCACCAGCAAGCTGATGACCACCGGCGTTGACGCCCAGACCTGCAAGCTGATCGTGCTCGACCAGCGCATCCAGTCGATGACCGAGTTCAAGCAGATCATCGGTCGCGGCACCCGCATCAACGACGACTACCACAAGCACTGGTTCACCATCCTCGACTTCAAGAAGGCCACCGAACTATTCGCCGACCCCGACTTCGACGGCGACCCGGTGAAGGTCTACCAGCCCGGCGCCGGCGACCCCGTCACGCCGGATGATGAACAGGAAGCGAGCGAGACAGCAGTGGAAGGCGTCGAGGAAGAGCTCGCCGGTTACGAGCTGGAGGATGGCGCCACCTGGCAGAACGACGACGCTACGGCCGCGCCTGATACCGGCTTCGGTGACGATGAAGGCCCGGGCAGGCGGGTGAAGTATGTGGTCGATGACGTCACCGTCAGCGTGGTGGCCGAGCGGGTGCAGTACCTGGGCCCGGACGGCAAGCTGATCACCGAGAGCCTGCGCGATTACACCCGCCAGAAGGTGAAGGAGCAGTTCGCCTCCCTCGACGACTTCCTGCGCCGCTGGCACGACGCCGAGCGCAAACAGGCGATCCTCGACGAGCTGGCCGAGCAGGGCATCTTCTGGGAGGAGCTGATCGCCGAGCTGGGCAAGAAACTCGGCGACGAGCCCGACCCCTTCGATGTGATCTGCCATATCGCCTTCGACCGTCCGCCGCTGACCCGCCGCGAACGCGCCGAACAGGTGAAGAAGCGCGATATCTTCGGCCGCTACGAGGGCCAGGCGCGCAAGGTGCTGGAGTCGCTGGTGGAGAAATACGCCGACGCCGGCATCACGCCCATCGAAGACCCCAAGGTGCTCACACTGGCCCCCTTCAGCGCCATCGGTGCCCCCATGGAGCTGGTCAACGCCTTCGGCGGCAAGGCCGGCTACACCCGCGCGGTGCACGAGCTGGAAGATGCCCTCTACCACACCAGCGGCTGACCGGTATCCTATCGCCATTCGCCATCGCGCCACCCGGCGTTATCCACACCCCGATGCCGGTCCTTCCGCCTGTGGATGAGCCGGCATCCGCCCAGCATCGCAAGGAATCGACACCCCCATGAGCATCAGCACCACCATCAAGTCCATCCAGGACATCATGCGCAAGGACGTCGGCGTCGACGGCGACGCCCAGCGCATCGGCCAGC
>WPCG01040586.1_pt1 | contig 19825 bp, 18 predicted proteins | sample 5403311 | NCBI WGS metagenome assembly WPCG01 (sample SAMN12869467, study PRJNA574797) | sludge metagenome | isolation source: wastewater treatment of Control | place: China:Beijing | collected 2019-05-17 | reverse complement strand
GTTCCGCAGAAACCCGGACGGCTTTGCTGACATTTGGCAAAAATAAAAAATCCGTCGGACCAATTTCTCTCTCGAGAGAAAGTAACCCGACGGAAAAAATTCGTGCATCTTTATTCTGCACTTGATAACCTTAAAACTATTACTCTTTGGGTACGATACCACATCCTATCGCTACCGTGGTAGCCGGGTCGGGATTATTCCCCGCCAGTAGTGCACGCACGGCATTGGCCGCGTAAGGTACCGTTACCGCTGCCGCGTCTTTGTAGTTATCGTCTACCGTGCCAGTATAGGCCACGGTAAAGTTTCCATTGCCATTATTTTTCAATAAAAATATCTCCGGTGTACGTGAGGCACCATACGCGGGATAAACGTGTTGTCCCTCGTCCACCAAGTACGGGAAAGGATAACCCTTCGCTTCTGCCCGCTCTCGCATCTTCTCCACGGCATCGGCGGGCTGTTTCTCGGGATTGTTCGGATTGATTAACACCACCGGGTATCCTTGTGGCGCGAACTCGTTATGTAACTCGATCAGCCGGTCCTCATACGCGATCACGTAAGGGCAAGGATTACACGAGAAAATTACCATGACACCTTTCTCCTGCGCGTAATCCGAGAGGGAAACCGTGGTACCATCGATATTTGTCAATGAAAAGTCGGGCGCGGTTGATCCCACCGCGATGGGTTGAGCATTCAGCGCTAACGCGCTTACCGTTAAAAGCGTGAAAAATAAAAATTGTTTCTTCATACCATTACTCGTTTTTAGGGTGTGAAACATGTGCCAATAACAGGCCTGTTTTTGTTATTAATGTATTGACGTTACGTCAGGTAACCGGTGCGGCGCACGCTTGGTTATCACTGGGACAGGAGCGGTTCAATCATTTTCTCCAATTCCGAGAAAGTAAGTTCCCCCGCATGAAACACGCGAGAAGCTCCTTTATAGACTAAGGTGGCCGGAATCGCTCCGGTCCATTTTTTTTCCACCAAAGGTATCCAATCGTTAAAACGAGGATCGTCCAGCAGAATCACTTCGTTCCGCATCTCATGCTCCTCGATGTAGGGGACCAGCTTTGATTCCAACTGATTGGGCATATCTAAGCTGACCATAAGTACTTTCAATTCTTTATCGCGGTATTTTTCTCCCAGCTGCTCAAAATAAGGAATCTCTTTTATACACGGCGCGCACCACGTAGCCCAGAAGTTTACCACGTAAACTGTATCATTATCCTTCTCGAGCAAAGGCAAAAGCTGCTTGAAGTCAATCACCGGGATTTCTTTTTCACTTTTCCTGTTTTCGGCGAGCGAGAGCAGCGGGAAAAGTAGTAGCATGACAATTGACAGGAGAAGGAAATTAAGACGACACGGCAGGTTCATTTTATCCATTCTTAAACGTGATTTATAATTGAAGCAATGCTGTGATTATAAACGGTGAACAATCCTAAATCGATTCTTGTTCACGCTCTCTCGTCGTGAGCTGTTAAAGATCAACTAAAAACGTTAAGGCAGGAGTTCCCTTTGATTTTTCCACGCGGGACAGTACTAACAGGCAACGCGGTGTCAAGACACCAAAAGGCGCAAGTAATAACACCCGCGCCTTTTAGAACTTTATTTTATCGTTAGGGCTCGTCACTTGAAAAGCCCTTGATTGGCTACAACAATGAATCGGGATCGAGATTGTCGTGCTCAATATCGAGGAAATACTTGTACGTGCCAACTTTTAACTCGGCGCAGGCATCATAATCGCACACGATGATTCCTCGTTCATGTAACTGCAAAGCACTGATGGTCCACATCTGGTTGATGGGGCCTTCTACCGCATGGTAAAGGGCACGCGCCTTGTGGAGGCCATTCACCAGGATAAGCACTTCCTTGGCATCAAGAATGGTTCCTACTCCTACCGTGATCGCGATTTTAGGTACTTTGTTCACATCGTTATCAAAGAAGCGGGAGTTCGCGATCACCGTGTCGGTGGTAAGCGTTTTCACCCGGGTGCGGGAGCTCAACGACGAACCGGGCTCGTTGAACGCGATGTGCCCGTCCGGGCCTACTCCTCCCATAAAAAGGTCGATCCCTCCCGCGTCAACGATCGCCTGCTCGTACGCGGCGCATTCAGCCTCGGGATCTTCGGCCATCCCGTTAGGGATATGCACGTTCTCCTTTTTAATATCGATATGATTGAAAAAGTTCGTCCACATGAACGTGTGGTAGCTCTGCGGGTGGTCGGCCGACAGGCCGATATATTCGTCCATGTTGAACGTGACAACGTTCTCGAACGATACCCGTCCCGCTTCGTACAATTTGATGAGCGCTTTATACGTCTTCAAGGGCGACGAACCGGTGGGCAATCCCAATTTAAAGGGTTTATCGACCGTGGGATTTGCCTTGTTGATTTTGGAAACGATGTAGTTAGCTGCCCACTGTGCCATCTGATCGGCACCGGGCTGAATAATTAGTCTCATATTTATTTTTTATTATTAATTGCTTGAGTTGGATAGATTGTCGGAACCACCCCCGCCCCGCTTGTCAGCTTGTGAGCCATGACACGCCCCATTTCGCGTGCTTTCTCCTCCACGTCTGAAAGCATTCCTTGCTTCATGATCACGGGCTCGGTGATGACCTCGAATTGCATTCCTTCGGCAAACGCCCCGAGGTGGCGAGCGGTGGTATCCGACCAAGAGAAACTGCCAAAATAGCCAAAGAAGCGGTTCTTCAAGAAACGATTGTCTAACGCCGAGACAAGGCTTTCCACCCCGGGATATAACTTGCTATTGTAGGTGGGTGAGCCTATAATCAGTCCCTTATACTTGAACACGTCGCGAAGGATATCCGATTGGCTGCTTTTCGACACGTTGTGCATCACGATACGTTTCACGCCATTTCGTGCCGCTTCCGAGGCGATAATCTCGGCCAGCTCTTCCGTGTTGCCGTACATGCTTCCATAAGCGATAACCAGCCCGCTATCGGCATCGTAGCGGCTCAACCTATCGTACAAGTTTACCACGTCAGCGATATTCTCGGGTACCGTCCACACGGGGCCGTGGGTAGAGCAGATCGCGTTAATTTCTAACCCGGACAGCTTCTTCAACGCCGTCTGCACGGGAGAACCAAATTTCCCGACGATATTGGAGTAGTAGCGAATCATCTCGTCGCGGTAGCGCTCAGGCAGAATCTGAGTATCCAGCACCCCACCATCCAACGTGCCGAACGCGCCAAACGCGTCACCACTAAAAATCACTTTCTTCTCCGGGATATAGGTCATCATCGTCTCGGGCCAATGCACCATGGGGGTCAAGAAAAACTGCAACCGGTTCTTGCCGATGCTGAGTTCTCCTCCATCTTCCACCAGAACCACGTTGTCCGCGATCCCGTAGAAACCGTTCAACATCTCGATGGTGCGCTTGTTACCCACGATTTTAATACCAGGATACTGTGAAACAAGCCACTCGACGGCTCCGGTATGATCCGGCTCCATATGGTTTATCACTAAGTAATCGATGGGTTTATCCCCCAACACCGAGCGAATACGACGCGAAAAGACACTGGAATAACAGATATCCACGGCATCAACCAATACCGTTTTCTCGTCCTCGATGATATAAGAGTTATAGGATACGCCTAACGGCAGTGGCCAATGGCCCTCGAAGTTCTCTTTCGTACGGTCGTTCACGCCCACGTAATAGATATCCTTCGCTACTTCAATCGGTTTGTGCATAAAATGGGTTCATAAGAATTAGACTATTCTTCGCTATGGCATCATTCAGTAACCTTAGATATTTTCTTGCGACGGCATAATACAAATAAATTTGCTTTCTGCACATCGCTTATCGAAAATATTCGAACAAGTTCGGTGCTGCTCATATAGCTTAACAGAATAGTTCTCGGTTCGAATTATTTAATGGGTTCTATAATTATTTCTTTTTGTTTTTGGCTTTTTGCTTTGATTTCGGTTGCGCCATCTCCGACTGTTTGGGGGTCAGCGCCACCTCTGCCGGACGCCTCAGCGCGTTAATTACAAGCCAAATTCCCCAGATAATAAAGGGAACACTCAACCATTGGCCAATATTTAACCCGGTACTATCGATCATCGCGTACTCCCCATCCACCTGCACGTTCTTCACGTACTCCACGAAGAAACGGAACAAGAAGATGAGAAGGATGCCCACGCCGGTGATAAGCCCTTTTCGGTCTTTCGCGTCGGTTTTATAATACAGGAACATGGTAATGGCAAACACCACCAGGTAGGCCAGTGCCTCGTAGATCTGGGTGGGGTGCGACGGATCGGAATAGACCGGTTCCGCGCCTTGCATCCAGTAATGGAGGTTGGTAATAAAGCGGAATCCCCACGGCTGGTCGGTCGGTCCCCCATAAATCTCGTGGTTCATCAGGTTCCCGAAACGAATCATTGCGGCGGTAAACCCGGTAGGCACCATTACCCGGTCGAACGTCCACAGCATGCTCAGCTTGGTTACCTTCTTGGAATAAAGCCACACCGCGATAATGATCCCGATCACCCCGCCATGGCTGGCCAATCCTCCTTCCCACACCTTGAGCATCTCCAGCGGGTTAGCCAAGTAATACGCGGGCTCATAGAAAAGGCAATGCCCCAATCGGGCTCCCGCGATAATACCCACGATCATGTATACGAACAGCGAGTCGAACCACTTCTCCGGGAGGTCTTCCCGTTTAAAGATACGTTGTACGATGTACACGGCCACGATCAGCCCAATGACCCACAACAGCCCGTACCACCGGATTTCACGGCCGAATACGGAAAAAAGGGTGGGATCCACGTTCCAGGTTACAGCAAGTAATATGTCCATCAGAATAGATATTTTCAGCAAAGATAATGAACATTTTCGTCATCTTCCTTCGGTTATTCTATAAAACCGCGTTATTGAGCCACAATCCGAGAAACCGATCATAGACAACATATCCTTTTTCCGATTTGTAAATCAACTCGTTTTCCATTAACTTTTTTAATGCCCTGCTTACGCTACTCGAATTCTTCAGCCGATATTTAGAAATAAAATCACCCGAATTAATTTGCAGTACCACCTTCTCCATCGCAAGTTTCACGGTCACTGAAATAGTCCGGGCTGTAGTACCCTACTATTAAAAACGGATTATGAGACTTATTATTCTTCATCGTTCGACTATGCTAAGTTTTCCGACGTAAAGATATGCATAATTTCGCAAAACGCGAAACGCAAAATGCGAAAGGTGGTTTATCCCTGCATCAAAAAATACCATATTAGCACAATAAATATTTCTACTTTGCTTTTTAATTAATGATCTATTTGAAAACAAGTTATAGCCGGAGGCTACAATACTCGAGCGATGACCGGCTTTGGATCGGCTAACAATGAACATTCATGCAGAGAGGTATCTTGGTCCTTCTGCATGATATATAATATAAATCAAGAATGGCGGGTATCAGGCCAAACCAGCGGATCTACACCAATTTCTTGATCCAAGCCTCTTTTTCTCCCGGCAACAGGTCTACCACCGGAATTTCAATCAAGGTATAGGCTCCCGGCGGCTGTTTTAGAGTGGCACGGGCGGCGGCCACCAGCACTTGGGCGGTGAGCGCGGGGTTATTCACGCGCATATCGAAGGTGAAGAGTTGGTTCTGCGTGGTGCCGGATACCCCTTTCCGCTCCATTCGCACGCCATGGCCCATGTCCTTGAGGGCTTCCACGTCATCCACTTGGAAGACATGGGTCTCGTCTTGCGCGAAATAATCGTCCGTTTTAATGGCTTTGGCCACCGATTCAAAGTCGTACCCCTCGTGTAGTTCGATATAAACCATCCGGCGATGCACGCCCGTACCCGTGGGAATGGTCATCGACAAGGCGGCTTTCACTCCTTCGATGGCTTTTACCGCCACGGTATGCCCCATGCTCATGCCCGGCCCAAAATTAGTGTAGGTGATTCCCTTGGGGGCAATGGCTTCAAGGAGAGTACGGACAACCGAGTCGCTCCCCGGATCCCACCCGGCGGCGATAATAGACACCGCGCCATGTTTTCTTGCCGCCTCCTGCAAGGATGCCCGCAATCCTACAATACCGCCGTGAATATCAAAGCTATCCACCGTGTTGATTCCCAATTCCAAGCACTCGGCCGCGTATTCCTCAACCCGGCGGGTGGGTGTGCAAAGGATGGCCACGTCCACCTCTTTCAATCCCGATATGGAAGTTACAACGTCATATTCCCTTAACTCGACCGGCACGTTCGACGCATCCCGCCGGACAATCCCCGCGACTTCGAAGTCGGGAGCCGCTTCCAGTGCTTCCACCACCTGTTTTCCAATATTCCCGTAGCCGACCACGGCGGCTCTGATCTTGCTTGCCATCTGTTCTGTTTTTTGGTTTAATGGGACGACCGGACTATCCACCCGCCTTTCGTGTTTCTTATCATGTTACATATTCAAGGCCACGTCTTCAATTTTCAAAATACAAAAATAATAAAAATAGGAGACGGCCAATCATCAAATCATTTCAAATCGACAAATCATCACATCATCACATCATCTTCCTCCTCTTCTTCCCAGATATGAACGGGCTTCTGGGGCCCCTCTTTCCGGAACACGAGCGCAAAAATAAGCCCGCTGATGGCACCGGAGAGGTGGCCCTCCCACGAGATGGTGGCATCTATCCATTCGGTAACGGGGAAAATGCTCCAGACCGTGCTCCCGTAAATAAAAGCCACCACGAGCGATACGGCGACCAACGGGATGTACTTACGCACCAGCCCGCTGAAGAAGAGAAAAAAGAGCAATGCGAACACCAACCCGCTCGCGCCCACGTGATACGCCCCGCGGCCAATGGCCCAAGTAATCAGGCCACTTGTTAACCACAAGTAAATAAAGGCACTCAACGCGATCTTGCTGTAAAAATAAAAAAGAAACCAAATAAGGATAAGCAGCGGTAGCGTGTTCGACCAGACATGCGATAGCGAAGAGTGCAAGAACGGGGAGAAAAGTACCCCTCTGAGGCCAACCGCCTCCCTTGGCATGATTCCCAAGCGTGAAAGGCTTCCATCAAAAAGGTCGGCTTGGCCCACCGCGAAAGCAAGCCATACCAAGGCTACCCACACGATCGCGGGTATCAGCGCTAACCATATACGCTTGCTTTCAAAAGTAGGGTTGGGCTGAGAAAGCATCTTTTCTTACTATTTCTTGTTATTCGTTCCTGACAATCAATAAACAGCGAATGTTCTCGTTCAATAAAATTAGACTATTCTTCGCCATGGCATAATCCAAGTAAACTTGTCTTCTGCTCATTTGGCTTAACAGAATAGTTCAAAAAAACGAAATTCCCTCGCGCGAAAAAGCGGGCCTGTTCCTTTCGAAAATGGGGAAAGCGCACAATTTAATCATTTTTTTGCTTGTGCAATAATTTCTTATTGTATATCTTTCGGAAGAATTATAGCTGAATGTCTTGAACCCTCTAATTTACCCGGCGATGAATTATCTAAAATTCGACAAAGACCTGATGATCAACCTTGAGTATTCTTTATACCGGAATGTATTGAGAACCAACCGAAGAGGGGCTTATCAGAACACTTCCATCTCGGGCTGCAACACCACCAAATACCAAGGGCTGCTGGTGATGCCCGTACCTTACCTCGACGACGAGAACCACCTCATCCTATCGTCGTTCGACGAGACAGTCATTCAACGCGGAGCGGAGTTCAACCTCGGTATCCATCGTTACGCGGGAGATAACTACAGCCCGAAAGGACACAAATATATCCGCGAGTTCAATAGCGACAGCGTGCCCAAGACCATCTACCGGGTAGGCGGCGTAATATTATCCAAGGAGATCATGTTCTCCTCGAAAGAGAACCGGCTGATGATCCGGTATACCCTGCTGGACGCGCACTCGCCCACGACCATACGGTTTAAACCATTCCTCGCTTTCCGAAAAGTATCGGAACTTACCCGGGAGAACGATCAGGTAGACCGTTCGTACCGCGAGGTGGAGAATGGTATCAGCACTTGCATGTATTTTGGCTATCCCGAACTGTTCATGCAGTTCAACAAGAAACCGGAATTTGTTTACTATCCCGACTGGTACCGGGACATCGAGTACCTGCAAGACCTGCAACGGGGCGACACGTTCCAAGAGGACCTCTACGTGCCCGGTTACTTCGAGATGCCGATCGCGAAAGGCGAAGAGATCATCTTCTCCGCGGGGGATATTCTGGTGGACACCTCTACCCTGGCTCAAGAGTTTAACTTCGAAATTCAGAAGCGTACACCGCGCTCCAGTTTCTATAACTGCCTAAAGAATTCCAGCCACCAATTTTACTACATTCCAAGGAGAGATGAATACTTCTTGCTAGCTGGCTACCCGTGGTTCAAAGTGCGTGCCCGCGACCAGTTCATCGCGCTCCCGGGATGTACCCTCGCGGTAGAGAAGCCAGCCGACTTCGAGCGAATGATGGACACGGCGATTCCTTGCCTGCGGGATTTCATGAACGACAAACCCTCTAAAAGTTTCCTCAAGCAGATTGATGATCCCGACGTGCTGCTGTGGGTGATATGGGCATTGCAACAATACCATAAAGAGCAACGAGAGAGTTTCATGGAGAAATACAGCGGCTTCCTGTATGAGATAATCGATTATATCGTCGCGGGGAAACACCCCAACTTGGCGGTGGATCCCGATAACGGGCTCTTGACCACCTACGGGAGGGACGTGGCGGTGAGCTGGATGAATGCCACGATAGACGGCATACCGGCCGTGCCCAGGACGGGCTACCTCGTGGAATTCAACGCGCTGTGGTATAACGCGCTGAAGTTCGCGGAGGAGATAGCAAACGATGTAGACGATGAGGAGACCGTGGCCGATTTCGAAGAGCGAGCCCGGCTGGCCGGCAACGCGTTCAAGGAAGTTTTCTTGAACAACGCGGGCTACCTGTACGATTACGTGGAGGGGTACTACAAGGATCCTAACGTGCGCCCCAACATGATCTTCGCCGTGTCGCTCCCCCACTCTCCCCTCGAGAGGAACCAGAAAAAGTCGGTACTCGACTTTGTTACCAAGGAACTTCTCACCACCTGCGGGTTACGCACGATTACCCCCAAGAGCGGCAAGTTTCACCCCCACTATACCGGCACGGAGAACGAGAAAAAATTCGCCTACTTCAACGGGATGGCCTTCCCGTGGTTACTGGGAGCTTATATTGAAGCCTACCTGAACGTGTTTCAATTGAGCGGGCTCTCGCTCGCGGACCGGATCATGGTAGAGATCGAATCACAGATGCAAAACGATTGCATCGGCACCATCTCGGAGTTTTACGAGCCAAATCCCCCGTTCACGGCACACGGCGGGTTCTCGTTCGCCACGAGCGTGGGCGAACTATTGAGGGCACGACGGGTCATGAATTCATACAAAGAAAAAATGGAAAATTATTAATACACGAGCGCATGAGAGCATTAATGTTTGGCTGGGAGTTCCCGCCACATATCTTGGGAGGACTGGGTACCGCGAGCTATGGAATGACAAAGGGCATGGCCAAACAGGAGGATATGGAGATTATTTTCGTGATCCCGAAGCCGTGGGGCGACGAAGACCAGAGTTTCATGAAAATCATCGGGGCAAACAATACCCCCATCGTCTGGCGTGACGTACCTTGGGAAACAGCGAAGTCGAGGTTCGAGAAATTCATGGATCCCGAGGAGTATTACCGGATGAGGGACAATATCTATGCCGATTTTAACTACATGCATACCAACGACATGGGATGCATCGAATTCTCGGGACGGTACCCGAACAACATCCTCGAGGAGACCAACAACTACTCCATCGTCGCGGGGGTAATCGCGCGAACGTATGAATTCGACGTCATCCACGCGCACGATTGGCTTACTTATCCCGCGGGGCTTCACGCGAAAAGCGTGACGGGCAAACCGATGGTGATCCACGTGCACGCGACCGAGTTCGACCGTAGCCGCGGAAAACCCAATCCCGTGGTCTACGGGATCGAGAAAGACGGCATGGATAACTGCGACCATATCCTTTGCGTGAGCGAGCATACCCGGCGCGTGGTGATCGAGAACTACCACCAACCGCACTGGAAAGTAACCGCCGTGCACAACGCCGTGGAACCTCTTAGCCCCGAGATCGAGGCCATCGAACGCATTTCGGGCGTTTCGGAAAAAGTGGTCACCTTCTTGGGACGCATCACCATGCAAAAGGGGCCGGAGTTTTTCGTGGATGCCGCCACGCAAGTGATCCGGAAGACCGATCATATTCGGTTCGTGATGGCTGGTAGTGGCGATATGATGGACAAGATGATCCAGCTGGTGGCCGACCGGGGAATCGCGGATAAATTCCACTTCACCGGGTTTCTTCGCGGCAAGCAGGTGTACGAGATGCTCAAGTCGAGCGACGTCTACGTCATGCCTTCGGTTTCGGAGCCGTTTGGTATCTCGCCCCTCGAGGCGATGCAATGCAACGTTCCCAGCATTATCTCCTACCAGTCCGGCTGTTCCGAGATCTTGCACAACGTGATAAAGACCGATTACTGGGACGTGGACTCGATGGCCGATGCCATCTACTCGATCTGCACCTACCCCGCCATGGCGGAGCACCTGAAGGTAGAAGGAAAAAAAGAGGTCGACAACATCAAGTGGGAAGATGCCGGCCTGAAAGTCCGGAAGATTTACGACAGCCTCGTCTAACCGAAAGATGCCGCACCGTCGCACGAATAAAAAATCAAAAAGAGACGAAATATGAAGACAATTTGCTTTTACTTCCAAATTCACCAACCGTTCCGGCTAAAAAGATACCGCTTTTTCAATATCGGCAGGGATCACTATTATTACGACGACTATGCCAACGAGGATATCCTCCAGCAGATCGCTGACCGGTCGTACATCCCCGCGAACCGGATGTTGCTCGACTTGATCAACCAGAATAAAGGGAAGTTCAAGGTGGCGTTCTCTATCTCGGGAGTGGCACTGGAGCAGATGGAGATCCACACGCCGGAAGTAATTGACGGTTTTAGGGAGCTGAGCAAAACGGGCGACGTGGAATTCCTGGCGGAGACCTACGCCCACTCGCTGGCCAGCCTCTTCGATACCGAGGAGTTCCGCAACCAAGTGAAACACCATGCCGGCCGGATAGAGATGCTGTTCGGCCAGAAACCGACCGTCCTCCGTAACACCGAACTCATCTATTCCGACGAGATTGCCGAGATGGTACACGACATGGGGTATACCAAGATGATTACCGAAGGTGCCAAGCACATCCTAGGGTGGAAAAGCCCCAACTACGTGTACACGGCGGCTACCCGGCCCAAGCTAAAGGTGTTGCTCAAGAACAGCCGCTTTAGCGACGACATCGCGTACCGCTTCTCTAACTACAGTTGGAACGAGTACCCTTTAACCGCGGACAAGTTCATCTCGTGGATCGCATCTACCCCTGCAGAAGAACAGGTGATCAATCTCTTCATGAACTACGAGACGTTGGGAAACCTGCAACCGGCACATAGCGGCATCTTCGAGTTCGTGAAGGCATTGCCTCGCTTTGCCGAGGAGAAAGGGATCGGCTTTATCACCCCTTCCGAAGCACTGGGCACCCTGCCCCCCATTGGCGCGGTAAACGTGCCCAACACTATCTCGTGGGCCGACGAGGAACGCGACGTGAGCGCGTGGCTCGGGAATAAACTGCAACAGAGCGCCCTGAAAGCACTCTACGAAATGGGCGAACGGGTGCGGCTATGTACCGACCGGCGATTGAAGCAGGACTGGATTTACTTGCAAACCAGCGACCATTTCCACTACATGTCTACCAAGCACTTTGGAAGCGGCGAAAGCAAGTTCAGCCCCTACATGTCGCCCTATGACGCGTTCAATAACTACATGAACGTGTTGAGCGACTTTATCGGGAGGGTGAAAGCACAGTATCCCGACACGGTGGATAACGAAGAACTCAACGCGTTGCTGACTACCATCCATAACCAAGAGATGGAGATCAAACGGTTACAAACGGAGCTGAAGACGGTAATCGGGAGCAACGAAGAGTTGCTCGTGGCAAGCGCGGGAAAGAAAAAAGCAACCACCAAGTAAGCGTGGGAACGATCCGTTACCGAATGAGATTCGAATAAGCAAGGATGCAGAAACAGCACGGGGTGACATTTTTCGATGCCACCCCGCTTTATTTTCGTTACCTCTTCAAATCAACGTGTATCACTTCGCGTAACTCACCGCGCGTGTCTCGCGAATGACCGTGATCTTCACCTGGCCGGGATAGGTCATCTCGGTCTGGATCTTGCGGGCAATCTCCGAAGAGAGTTTTTCGGTATCCTGGTCGTCGATCTTATCGGCACCAACAATCACGCGCAGTTCACGCCCTGCCTGGATGGCATACGTCTTCAACACGCCGGGATACGAGAGCGCCAACTGTTCCAAGTCGTTCAACCGCTTGATGTAGGCTTCCACGATCTCGCGTCGTGCGCCGGGGCGCGCGCCGGAGATAGCGTCGCATACCTGCACGATGGGTGCCAGGAGGGTGGTCATCTCCACCTCGTCGTGGTGGGCACCGATGGCATTGCAGATATCCGGTTTCTCCTTGTACTTTTCCGCAAGCTTCATGCCCAGCACCGCGTGTGGCAACTCCGGCTCGTCGTCAGGCACCTTCCCGATATCGTGCAGTAGCCCCGCGCGTTTCGCTTTCTTGGGGTTCAGTCCCAGTTCCGATGCCATGATGGCACACAGGTTGGCCGTCTCGCGCGAGTGTTGCAACAGGTTTTGCCCGTAGGAGGAACGATACTTCATCTTGCCCACCATGCGGATCAGTTCGGGGTGCAAGCCATGAATCCCGAGGTCGATCACCGTCCGCTTCCCGGTCTCCACGATCTCCTCCTCGATCTGCTTCTTCACCTTGGATACCACCTCCTCGATACGTGCCGGGTGAATGCGCCCGTCCGCCACCAGCTGGTGAAGCGAGAGGCGAGCAATCTCGCGTCGCACGGGGTCGAAACCCGACAACACGATTGCCTCGGGGGTATCGTCTACCACGATCTCCACGCCGGTAGCCGCTTCCAGCGCGCGTATATTGCGTCCTTCGCGTCCAATGATCCGCCCTTTCACCTCGTCGGAGTCAATATGGAACACGGTCACCGAGTTCTCGATCGAGGTCTCCGTCGCTACCCGCTGGATCGACTGGATGACGATCCGCTTTGCCTCCTTGTTGGCGGATAGGCGGGCCTCCTCCATGATGTCGTTGATATACGACTGCGCGTCGGTCTGGGCCTCCTCCTTCAGTGACTCCACGAGGCGTTCCTTGGCCTCGTCGGCCGATAACCCCGAGATGGTCTCCAACCTTTCCACCGATTGGCGGTGGATACGCTCCAGCTCCGCCCCTTTCTTATCCAGGAACTCCTGCTGGCTCGAGAGGCTGTTTCTCATCTCGTCTACCTCGCTATTTTTCTTGTTCAGTTCCTCCTGCCGCTGGTTGAGCGTCATCTCCCGCTGTTTGAGCCTGTTTTCGATATTCTGGATCTTCGCGGTACGCGCGTTCGCCTGTTTTTCGGCTTCCGTCTTCATGGCGAGAGACTCCTCCTTCGCCTCCAGTAAAATCTTCTTCTTTATTACTTCCGCGTCCTTCTCCGCGTCGCTCATGATATTGCGAGCGCGGGAATTGGCCATCTTACCGGTTACGTACCAAGCAACAACCGCGCCGATAAGCAAACCGATAATCCCTATAACTATTTCCATATTGCATATTATTAAATTGATTTATATTCTCTTCCCCGGCCAAAACATGCCTTGGGAAGAAGTTTAGTCTCTATTTCTCAAAAAAAATCGCACTCGATCATACACATCGTGTTAGATGTATATAAAAGGTGCGTTCAGTTATAATCCTCCCGTTCACGACGGGTGTTATCTTTTCAGATACTCATCCAATTCGCCAATCAACGAATCGATTTTATCTTCAAAGGGTTTCGTGTTATTCTTATCTCCCAGAGTAAAATTCTCTGCCAATGCCTGGATAGCCGTCATGGCCAAAAAGTCTTGTGTCGTCATGGAGGAGCTGGCTCCCCCGTAAGCAACCCGGTATTGGTTGATCTTTATATTTATTCTCTTTGCCGCTTCCCGAAAGGCCTGCTCTTCAGATCGATTGATCTTCAGCGGGTATTTCCGGCCCGCGATCTCTAACGTCAATAAAAATTTCTCGTCGCCCATCACATAAATTTTTAAACCTTCACGTTAATAAATTTATGCATTTATCTACTTCCCGCACCAACTTCGACAGTTTGGCTTTCGCGATATCCACATCGACCGTCGCGGCCGTGATGGTTCTCGCGGTCTTTAAACCGTCGTACTTTGCCTTCAACTGCTGCAGGTCGCGCACTGCCTGGTCTACCTGCTTCTGCCTCGATTGAATCTCCGAGGCCAAGCGGCTATTCTCCTCCTTCAGCGAATCGCATAGAAACAGTACTTGCTTTACCCGCACTTCCAAATCGACAAGCAGTTTATCATGTCCCTCAGCCATATGAAAACAAATATTCACGCAAATATAGGGATTGAAACAGACTTACACAAATTAAATTCCCCTTTTTTCCACGGGTTGGCTTTTTCCCATTGCATTTTTTCGCGTATGTTTGCCGGCGAATGAAACAAAGAGATATCACGTTAAGCGACGAAATAGGAGCGGCATGCCCCGGTCTCCACGTGGCAGCCATCACTTGTGAAGTGACCAACACTCCTTTCCATGCCGGGTTATGGGAAGAGATCGACGCGTTCACCGCCCGGTTTTTCTCCGGTACCAAAATGGAAGATATCAAGAAGCGGCCCGCCATTCATGCTACCCGGGAGGTATACAAGAAACTGGGAAAAGATCCCAACCGGTATCGTCCCTCGGGGGAAGCATTGTGCCGGCGCGTCTTGAAAGGGCAACCCCTCTACCAGATCGACACCCTGGTGGACCTGATCAACTTGGTCTCTCTGGAAACGGGTTATTCCATCGGGGGCTTCGATGACGATAAAATAGAGGGAGACCTTATCCTTGGCGTGGGCAAGGCCCACGAACGGTTCGAAGCCATTGGCAGGGGGCTCCTCAACATTGAAGGGCTACCTGTCTACCGGGATAACGCGGGCGGCATCGGCACGCCCACCAGCGACGAAGAACGCACGAAAATCACCGCCCACACCACTCGCTTGCTTATGCTCATCAATGGTTATTCGGGAAAAGAGGGAGTACAAGAAGCGACGGAATACTCGCTGGGCCTGCTTCAAAAGTATGCAAGCGCATCCGGTATTCACACCAGGATACTCCACGCGAGCACGCCCGGTCATCCATGAATAAGCAGGCTAAGGAATTCACGGCCACTCCCCTGCAGGATTAAACAGGGCCATGAATCAACCCGGATCTGTGAACAACTTCTTTCAATACACGTTATAGTTTATCATTGGCTTCGAGTCATAAAAGGCGAGGGGCAAGCGACCAAAACTATATTGAATGAATAGATTTAAAACCAATTTTTCCTCTTTTCTAATCGCCTTGGCACTCTTTATCGCCAGCTGTAATCCCGGCGATCCAAGCAAAAACAACGAACCCACCGCCCCCGTCGCGGAAGAAGACTCCCTCCTTGTCCAAGAGGAGGAGAAAAAAGAGCTGACCGGGGAAGATATCCGGCTGAAAAAAAATATCCGCTACGAGGAGTACCTACTTGACGACGAGTACCCGTATCAAGACACGGTACGCCGTTTCCAATGGGAAAAGATACAGGACCGGATCGCGGTTATCGAGAACGCGATGGCCGATGGAGGCAACTGGGGTATATTGAGCAATTACCGAAACATGAATAAAGAGGCTCCCACCGTGAGCGATTTCGTGCGGAACGACTACGGGCGAGTCTCGGACCAGCACGGGGTTGAACGTTACCAGTCGGCTCCCCTTTATACCGCCGATGGCGACACGGTGCTCACCCGCTACGGGCGAGACGGGTGGATCGTGAAACTACCGGAGAGCGACACCGTGGATATGGTACGGGTGCAAGGGGTATCGTTCGAGGGTGAATACCTGGTCCCGAATCGTTACGTGATCTCGTGGCGAGACAGCGTGCAGTTCGACAAGGTGATCGCGGTGGACGTGACCAACCAGAATATCGCCACGCTGGAAAAATCGGGCGACGAGTGGCACGTGTTAAGCATGAACCCCGCGACCACCGGTGTTCACAGGCCGCCTTACGCCCATGAAACACCCGTGGGTACCTTCGCGGTGCAGGAGCAAAAAGAAAAAATGTTTTACACGCACGACGGCACCAGTGAGATAGCCGGTTTCGCCCCTTACGCGTCGCGGTTCAGTAACGGGGGATACGTGCACGGCGTCCCCACCCAGTACCCCAATAAAAGCATCATTGAATATAGCCAAACGCTGGGCACCATTCCCCGTTCTCACATGTGCGTGCGAAACGCTTCGTCGCATTCCAAGTTCGTGTACGACTGGGCCAACGTGCGAGAATCCATTGTTATTGTGATTGATTAACAATGGATTAACACTTCATGCAAAAAAAGACTGTTATATTCGCGTACTATTCGAGTTAAGCCAATTTGTCCATTAAGCGGGAAGCCGTTCAAGCCGGCTTGAATTTTTTATCACGGCCGTTGTTCTCTCCATGAATCGTGCCAAGTTTACTCGTTATACCCGGGCAAGTGGTCTGTTTTATTTAAAGTCTCAAGGTACACGATATGCAGAAATTCCTCTTTTTTTGTTCGATCTTTATTATTTTATCGAGTCTTTCTATTCCATTGGGGGGAGGCACCGACCCGGCAAACAAGGCCAATGCTACCGACTTGGCGGGTAACATCTTTTTCGTGGACGAGCCACGGGTCCTGTACGACCAAATGGAACTGGGCGAGTTGATTCGCTATGACGCGTTCAAAGCAGCCTATACGGGCTATAAAAAGCTAAACAAAAACAACAACCCCATACTCACGGTGATCGATTTCAACCTGCCTTCCACCGAGAAACGGATGTACGTGTTGGACCTGGCAGCCAAGGAGGTTCTCTTTGTTTCGCACGTGGCACACGGGAGAAATAGCGGCGAAAATTACGCTACCTCGTTCTCCAACCGTCACGGCTCCTATCAAAGTTCACTGGGATTCTACCGGACGGACGGCACGTATAACGGGGGGAACGGCTATTCGTTGGTATTGGACGGGTTGGAAAAAGGGATCAACGACAACGCTCGGCCGCGGGCTGTCGTTATTCATGGCGCGGATTACTGCAACGAGAACATCATACGATCCACCGGCCGGCTCGGTCGAAGCTTCGGTTGCCCCGCTCTCCCCAGGGAACTGAACAAGCCCATCATAGACGCCATCAAAGGGGGGTCGATCCTCTTTATTTATGCTGACCAGCCGGAATACCTTGCACACAGCGAAGTGTTGAAAGAGAACCCCTCGACCGGGCTATTTCCAGGGAGTCACCGCGCTTGAGAACTACCTGACAGCCACTCGCTGTTTCGGGAAACCGACTATAATTTACCGGTGGAAGTGCCGACTATTTACTATCTTTTTTTCAATACAATCCGAAATATGGTTCCTTTCCCGGGCTCAGAGCGTTTCACGAAGATTTTCCCGCCGTGGTTCTCTTCCACGATCCGTTTCACGAGCGAAAGGCCAAGACCCCATCCCCTCTCCTTGGTGGTGTAACCGGGAGAGAAGATAGTTCGGAACTTGGATTTCGGCATCCCCTTCCCGGTATCGGCTATATCCAAAAACACGTGCCTTCCTTTTTCCGAGACGACAAATGACATGCCCCCTTCTCCCTGCATGGCATCTGCCCCGTTCTTCACGAGGTTTTCAATCACCCAGCCGAAGAGCGGCTCGTTCAGGCTCACTACAACGGGTTGTTCAGGGAGATCTACCGTGAACTCCACCCCCCGGGAGACCCGCTTTTCCATATACGCCAACGAACGTTGGATCGCCTCGCGTAGGTCGACGGTGCCCAAACCGGACACGGAACCTATCTTCGAGAAACGTTCCGCGATCATCTGGAGCCGCTCGATGTCCTTATCAATCTCCGTCAACAACACCGGGTCCACCTCCTTTAGTTTCAAATACTCCAGCCATGCCATCAACGACGAGATGGGAGTCCCTAACTGATGCGCGGTCTCTTTCGACAATCCCACCCATACCCGGTTCTGTTCTGCACGACGGGAACGGTTCAGCGCGAGGAACGCGAGGGCGATAAAGAGAGAAATCACCAGCAACTGGAGGTAGGGATACCCCTGCAGTTGCCGAAGAAGTCGGGAATCGTCGTAATAGAGCAGCTGGTTCATCTCGTGCAACACGATGGGGGCGTGCTTCCGCTCGAACGCACGCATTTTCTTCTCCAGAAAGGCCTCCGTATCTTTTTTGGGGATAGCAAGATTATGCCCCATCATCCCCCCGGTAGCCTCGTCGTACAAGATCACGGGAATGGTTCGGTTCCCTTCCAGTACCCGCAATACCAATGACATATCCATTTCATCGCCGTTCGCGGTCAACTCGGATGCCAACGTTTCGGTAGCCAATGCCCACACTTCCATTTTTTCACGTTCTTCTTCTGCCAGTTCTTTTACCAAACGATCCGAGAAGAATAGCGACAGCAACCCGACCAAGATGGCCAGGATGATAAAGAGGTAAGTGAGGGATTGTCGGGAAACGGGACGCATAATATAGAATGAAGAATTAAGAATGAAGAATTAAGTATCAGGAGAGAATATTCGAGGTTTATTCTCCGGCAGGTAACCGCTACGTATCCGCCACTCGCTGGGGTAAAGGTTGTTTGCTCGATTCCCCACGTTCTTCACGAAACCGATGGGTTCGTTCTCGTACGTGAGCAAGACGAACCCCTTGGGAACGGCCGCGGGAAGCACGAGGGTCTCTTTTCGCAGGTAGGCGATAGCCTGGTCGTACGTCACCGGGAAATTGTAAAACGCGTCGCGGTTCAGTTCTTCGCTCATCGCTAACGCGTGGGAGGGAATAAAGTCCTTTCCTTTCACCCCGCCCACTTCGATACCCATGTTCAGGCTATTTAACCGGCCTTCTAAAACCAGCATCGTATCGACATGAACAGCAGGAAGGGCAATGATTTTGCCGCCTCTCTCCACGAAGCGAAAGGCATCCGGACGGCGAAGGTAATGCCCGTAAGCCGATGGATCGCGTAGGAACGGGAGATCCTTTTTCCCGGATTTCTTTCGGGCAGGACCGGTTACCGAGGCGGGCGGTACATCTTCCCTCTCTTCCGGTTTCCTCAATATAAAGAGGGATAACCCTTCTCCCTTAACCCGGTGGGGAAAAAATCGATACCCTTGCACACCTTCGCCGAACGACGGTGAAGTGCCCCAATCGGGATCGGTCCTCACCGCTACAAAGCCGGTCCCGTTAGAGCGGGCAACCTGGAGCATCACTTCTTCATTCTCGGTAAAATTATAGGTGCACGTGCTGTAAATCAGCAACCCTCCCGGCTTGAGGGACGGCCAAACGTCATCCAGGATATTCTCCTGTCTCGCGGCACACATCGTCACGTTACCGGGCGACCATTCCTCCACTGCCACCGCATCTTTTCGAAACATCCCCTCGCCGGAACAAGGGGCATCCACCAGTATCACGTCAAAAAAATGAGAGAGTTCGCCGAAGTCGCTTGCCGTGTTGTTCGTGGTCATTACACGGGAAGCACCCCCCTTGATCACTGTTTCCGACAACACGTGGGCCCGTGGACGAACCACCTCGTTGCTTACCAAGAGGCTGCCCGGCGGGAGGGCCGAGAGAAGGGATAGGGATTTTCCACCCGGGGCAGCACACAGGTCGAGGCAGGTTACCGGC
>WPCG01004799.1_pt1 | contig 19828 bp, 14 predicted proteins | sample 5403311 | NCBI WGS metagenome assembly WPCG01 (sample SAMN12869467, study PRJNA574797) | sludge metagenome | isolation source: wastewater treatment of Control | place: China:Beijing | collected 2019-05-17 | reverse complement strand
CCCTCCGTCGGCGGCGTCCGGCAGCAGGCAGGCTCCGGGGCGACGCTGACCACGGAGGACGCCTCGGCGCTCCAGCGGGAGGCGTACGCGCTGAAGGGCGTGGCTCCAGAGATATACAGTCGGACGCAGCTCGTCTACGGCAACATGAACTGGTCCACGCTGGTGACGGGCAGCACGTCCGCCATCTTCGACATCCGCGAGTGGAAAATCGAGGACGGGCGCTTCTTCATCGACGACGAGGCGCGGGGGGGCGCGAAGATCGTCGTGCTCGGGGCGACGGTGGCGAAGAACCTCTTCGACACGGAGGACCCGATCGGAAAGATCATCCGCATCCGCAACGTCCCGATGGAGGTCGTTGGCGTGCTCGCCGCCAAGGGGCAGACGCCCTGGGGGCAGGACCAGGACGACACCGCGTTCGTCCCCTTCGCCACGGCGCAGCGCAGCCTCTTCCGGCGGGGCATCGCCAACTCCGTCCAGAGGATCACCGTCGCGGCGGTCAACGGCGACTCCGTCTCCGAGGCGGAGCGGGAGATCAACGCCATCCTACGCCAGCGGCGGCGGCTCGGCGAAGGGGAGGCAAGCGACTTCGACGTGCGCAACATGGCGGAGATGCTCGACGCGGCGGCGCAGTCCACGCGTGTGATGTCGCTGCTGCTGGGGGCGGTGGCGTCCGTCTCGCTGCTCGTCGGCGGCATCGGCATCATGAACATCATGCTCGTCTCCGTCACCGAGCGCACCCGCGAGATCGGCATCCGCATGGCCATCGGCGCGCGCGCTTCGGACATCCGCACGCAGTTCCTGATGGAGGCGCTGCTCCTCTCCATCGCGGGAGGAGTCATCGGAATCGTGCTGGGGACGTCGGCCTCCAGGCTCATCACAGGCTTCCTCGGCTGGCCGACGGTCGTCTCCACAGGCTCGATCGTGCTTGCCTTCGGCTTCTCCGTCTTCGTAGGGATCTTCTTCGGCTTCTACCCCGCCTGGAAGGCCTCGCTGCTGAACCCGATAGAGGCGCTGCGGTACGAGTAGGGGACGAACCAGCGAAAAGGCGCGTCCTTCCTCTCCGACTGGAAGGACGCGCCTGTGTCACATTGCTGCTTCCCGCCAACTAGGTCGGGTTACCGGGACGAGGGTTTTCTCCCGCCGGACTTCCGACCGTCGCGTATCTCCGTCAACTGCGCAGGAGAGAAACCGGTGTAGCGCAGTATCTTCTCCTCCGGCTCGCCCGCTTCGAGCATCGCCAGAGCTATCGAGATCCCCATCTCGAGCTGCCCTTTCTCGCGCCCTTGTTCAAGCCCTTGTTCAATCCCTTGTTCGAGTCCTTCTTCGCGGCCTTCCTCGCGGCCTTCCTCGCGGCCTTCCTTGCGGGTCTTCCTGAACTCCTTCTGCATGTAGGTCAACATCTCGTCAGCCTCCTCACGTTCCAGACAGAGGTCCAGAGCGTTGTCGATCTCCAGACCTTCCTTCTTCATCAGTATCTTCAGATAGCCGCGCAGATGGTTCGTCAGCAGCTCCGTCTCCTCGTCGGACAGTACGGTGAGCAACATCCGCAATCGCTCCGCAGCTTCCGCGAAGTTCTCCTTCTTGGACGGAGTCGCCAGGTAGCACAGCCCGCCGAGCGCGTCGCGAAACGAGAGCAAATACTCGGGGCGCTTGTCCCGAAGCGATATCAGCAGATACTCGAAATCGGGAACCAGACCGCGAAAGTCGGACGAGCTCTCCACCTTGTCAGCGAAACGGACAGGAGCCGTCCACCTGGACGCTCCCTCGTAAAATACCACCGGCAGAACGGGCGGGAGCAGAAATCCGGCCCTTCTCGCCCTCGATCCGGCCTGCTCCGTGCAGCGTTTCCAGAATTCCACCATGTATGAAAGCAGGCGAAACGGCATCATGAAGTCCACACGGGACTGATGCTCCACCAGTATGTAGACGTACATCTCCGCGCTTCCCCGCCGCACCTTGTAGAGGACGTCGGACTCGTTTTTCGAGAGGTCGGGCGGGATGAAGGTGATATTCTGCAGCTCGACGTCCTCGACGGTGAGCGAGTCAAGGTCGATGTCGCCGGGCAGACGTCCTCTCAGAAACCGCCGAAGAAACTTCAGAAAGAGCCGTTCGTCGGCCAGAAGCCTGCGAAAAGCCTTGTCCTTGTCGCCCATGAGTCTCCCCTTTCGAGCACGCGCTTCGTGTTTTGATTATTATAGCATAATGAGCCATCCGCTCTCCCCCGCACTTGCGAAGAGGCGAGCCCGGAGAAGCGGTCGGCGGTTTCCGTCACGTTGCTCGCGGGAGAGCGGCGAACATGAGTAAAGAAGACTTGAAAAACGAACTCGCTCCTCCGCTCCGGCTGGAGAGGATGGAGCGAGTTCTGTGTCATTTAACGGTCAAATGAGGCGCTTTGGCCGGCCGGCTTCGCCGCTACCTTCTCCGACCAGCGGCCAGAAGGCTCAACGGAGCCAGAAGGAGCAGCAGCAACGGGGAGAAGACGCCTTCGGCCGTGCAGCCGCCACCGCCGCTCCGTGCCTGTCCCTCCACAAGGAAGACGGGGTCGACGACGACGCCGTTCACACTTTCGTCGAGGTCGAAGCTCCCTCCGTCCTTGATGGCGAGCGCAAGGAGGCAGTCGGCCGTGATCAGGTCGCCGGGGCCGAGCACCCGCTTCAGCGTACCGCTGTCCGCCGTGCGCTCCACCTCGACCACGGCGGAGCAGCGGTCGAACAGCTCATCCAGCGAGAAGACTTGAACGAACGCCTCCGCGCTCTCCGACGTAAGCGCCTTGATCGCGTGCAGATTCCCGGCGGTCTTGCCTCTGAACGATTCGGGGATCTCGAAGAAGACGACCGCGGTGGCCTCGGCTGCGGAGAGGGAGTTTCCCTCTTGCCCAAGCATCGCCATGAACACGCCCAGCGACCTTTCCTCCGCTTGTTCGGGGATATCGAGACCTTGTAGACGTCTTCGCAAATACTCCATCGCGCTGTCCGTGACGACTAACGAGAAGGTGGCTCCCCCCACTTCCAGAATGTCCAGGAGCGATTCAACGCGATCCTCCGGCATTCCACTGTTCAGTAGAACGTTTCGGATCATCTCCCTAATCTGCTCGGGCGTGGCGTTCGGCGGCAGCGTCACGACGAGCGCCCACGGTATGGAAACAACCGATCCGTCGGGAAGCGACATGCCCGGCGGGATGATGACAGATATCGGCTTTGGTTCGGGTATCCCCTCCATCTCGACGGCTCCTCTGTCCACTCCCTCCCCTTGGGGGCGTACGACGCCCCGCTGGTCCGTCGCGGGAGCGCCCGCCGAGGTTCCGGAACCGAGCGCGGAGCTGCCCGCGAGCAGCGCGTGCGTCTTCGTGGGGCCGCCGTTGTCCGCGAGGGGGCCGAGTTTAGGGTCGGCGCTTGTGTTGCCCGCGCCGGGACACGCATTCACGTCCACGATGGAGTAGGTGATGATCGGCGTGCTGTCGCCTAAACCCCCGATCTGGTACTCCGGACCGTTCATTCCCCAGAAGATGCAGTTCGTCACCGTCGGACTACTGCTTACGTTCGCCAATCCATCGCCCAAAAATATGATGGACGCTACTTCGCGGTTTCTGGAGAAGGTACAGTTTGTCAGCGTCGGGCTGCTGTTTTCGTTGAACATCCCGCCGCCGCCGAACCCCGTTCCTTCGCTCCTGTTGTTCGAGAAGGTGCTGTTCGTCACCGTCGGGCTGCTTTGACTGTTGTACATTCCGCCGCCGCCGTTCGCGAAGTTACCGGAGAAGGTACATCTGACAACCGTCGGCCGGGCGTTGTTCGTGTTGCGCATTCCGGCGCCGCGTCCAATGTCGCCGTCTCCGTTCGCGTACCCTCCTGTGACGAAGAAACCGTCGAGGACGGCGCCTGCGTTCACGCCGTCGGCACGGACAACGGAGTAGCTGTTGGAAAGGACGTACAATGGGTTTTCTGTGAAGACGGTGAGTCCGTCGGCGTCCGTCGTGTCGTTGCGATCGATATCTCCGGTGAGGATACTCTTGTGTATCGCAGGATCGCGGTCGGGCATGAGCGGGTTTCCTGTCGCGGGGAATCCGCCGTAGAGCGCCACGCTGCTCTTCAGGGCAAAGGAGACCATCCGGTCGCTCGCATGCGGCGTGTACCTTCCCGCGGCCACCCATATCTCGTCTCCGCTCAGAGCGGCCGCCAGCGCGTCCCGCAGTTCTTTGTACGCGTCGTTCCACGAGGTTCCGTTGTTCGCGCCCCCTGCGGCGGCATTCACATAGCGAATCGCACCGGTATAGCCCGAGGTGAAGGCCTTGAGGCAGACGTTGCTGAAGGTGTGTCCGGCAATGGCCGTCATATCGGTCCACACGTCGCCGAGTTCGCTGACATAGCTCTCCCCGGCGTTCGCCGTCGCGTTCTCGCTGTATCCGGATATATTCTCCTCCACAGGGACCGGACTGTTGTAGCCGGTAGTGGTGAGCTTCACCACGACGGAGAATCGCTCTCCCCGGAGCAGATATACATGCGAATCCATCGCGACGGTGTGGTAGCCCGCGGCCGGAAGCGTGCCGGATTGGGCGAGGGCGAGCGTGCCGCTTCGGGGGTTGCCCTCTTCCACTCCCGTCCATATCTCGATCTCGTATGTCGCGCCCGTTTGCGCGGCGTAGAAGGAAACCGCCTTGAGCTGCTCGCCGCCCGACGACAGGGGGGAATGCGCCGACGCGGATGAGCCGCTCGAAGTGAATATGTTGGCGAACCAGGCGGTATCGCTTCCGTAGCCGTACGAACCCGTCCATCCGAGGGGGTCGTACTGGTGGATGTTTTCGAAGTTCGCAGCGTCCGCGCCGACGAAGAGCGCGGGGTCGATGAAGGTACGGACGTAGCTGTACCAGATATACCCAGCCTCGTAGGGCGGATCGACACTACCGATCCCCCAACTGTCCTTGAGCAGCCATGCTCCGGGCTCCGTTACACCTGAGACAAAACCTATACCGCCCACATAGCCGTCGTTCCATCCGACGATCGTGGAGAAGTGGTACTCCGGACCTCCGGGGGTTGTGTATACTTCGCAAATGCTCACCGCTCCGTAGTCCATGACGGCCCTCTTGAGGGCGTCGCTGTCCGCTGCGCCTCCTCCCGGGCGAACAGGAAGATGGTAGACGTGCTCCAAGTGCTTCGATACCGAGTCGGACTCTTGCGGCAACATCGCGCCGTAGGGCCTGACGCTCTCGTCGACAGCGCCCGTCCAGCGCGCGAGAAGGGCTGCGGCCTGCCAGGAGTTCCCGGGTTCTTCAAAGAGCTCGGACACGGTGCCGATCCACCCAAAAGAAGTGAAGGCGGGAAGCGCGTCGCTCTGGTTCATGTAGGCGTAGTGCGCCAGATGCCACTCCGAGAAGTCGTACTCGACTCCGTCCCGCTTCTTGAAAGTCGACTCCAAGGAGGCCAGCGCGCTGAAAGCCCAGCCGGGGCCATTGTAGGGCCTTTGGTCGCGCACAGCGGTCACGCCGGCATTACGGAGATCGTAACTCGTCGGGAGAACGCCTCTTCCCATCGCTTGAGGACCTGTTCTCAGCGGGGGCTTCACGTGCGAGAGGTCGAGCGGCGAGGGACGGTAGCCAGAACGGCGCGCTTCGCCGTGGACGCCCTGATTGGCGAACGGGCGCTGCTGGTACTTCACAAATTCGAGATTCCTCGGCGCCGCCGAAAAGGCGCGGACATTCGCGGATGCGCAGCCGATGAACACGAGAAGAAGTGAAAAGAGGAGCAAGACGAGGATGAGGAGAGAACGCATCGAACGGGAGAAAGAACGCATAGAACCCATAAAAATTCCTCCTTGATGAAGGATCGGCAAAACCTGGGAAGCGGTTGCTACCGAAATCGGGGAATCGGGCTTTTTGTGAGTTCGCGTCGTCGCCAGTTCGAGACGGGTGAGCAGAGTATCTCTCCGGATGTTCAAAAAAGCATGCAAAATATTAACGAACAATAACAAACACACCGCACTTTGTCAATCACTTCTTATAGTTCTCTATAGTCAGTTGATTCTGTGGCGAGCGAGGTTTCACATCCAGCTCCCCGCGAGATCGGCATCCGCACCCGATTCCCGGTGGAGGCCCCGCAATACGAGTTGGAAGGATATGCTATGATTGTTTAAAAGTACGTCATTCCATTGAACCCGAGAGGCCACATGCACTTTCTCGAAACGCTCCGCACATCCGTGCGCTCTCTTCTCTCCAACAAGACCCGTTCCGCGCTGACCATGCTCGGCGTCGTCATCGGCACGGCGGCGGTGATCGCGATGGTCGCCCTCGGCACGGGGGCCAACCGCACCGTCCAGCGCTTCATCACCGGCGTGGGCAGCAACCTCCTGATCATTCACCCGAAAGCGGTCTCCGTCGGCGGCGCGCGGCAGCAGGCCGGAAGCGGCGCAACGCTGACGCTGGAGGACGCCGAAGCGCTGGAGCGCGAGGCGTTCGCGCTTCGAGCGGTAACGCCGGACATCTACGGCTACACCCGCCTAGTGCACGGCAACCGGAACTGGTCGGCGCTGACGATGGGGACGGGGGCGGCCGCGTTCGACATCCGTTCGTGGCGCATCGCCGAGGGTCGCTTCTTCCTCGACGAGGAAGCCAAGGGGGGCGCGAAGGTTGCGGTGCTGGGGGATACAGTAGCGCGAAACCTCTTCGACGACGAAAACCCGCTGGAGCGAATCGTCCGAATCCGCAACGTCCCGATGCGCGTGATCGGGGTGCTCGCACCCAAGGGGCAGACGCCGTGGGGACAGGACCAGGACGACGTCGTCTACGTTCCGTTCTCGACGGCGCAACGCAGACTCTTCCGGCGGGGCGCCGCAAACTCGATCCACAGGATCACGGCGGCGGCGCTGAACGACGGGGCCGTTCCGGAGGCGGAGCGCGAGACGACGGCCATCCTTCGGCAGCGCCGCGGGCTTGCGGACGGGGAACCGGAGGACTTCGAGGTGCGGAACATGACGCAGATGCTCGACGCGGCAACCGAGTCGACGCGCGTGATGTCGCTGCTGCTGGGGGCGGTGGCGTCCATATCGCTGCTGGCGGGAGGAATCGGGATTATGAACATCATGCTGGTCTCCGTCACCGAGCGGACGAGGGAGATCGGCATCCGCATGGCGGTCGGCGCGCGCCCCGCGGACATCCGGGCGCAGTTTCTGACGGAGGCAGTGCTCCTCTCGGTCTCCGGGGGCGTCGTCGGCATCGCGCTGGGGGCGTGGGGGTCGAGCGTCGTCACACGGCTCCTCGAATGGCCGACAGTCGTCTCCGGCGGCTCCGTCGCGCTGGCGTTCTCATTCTCGGTCTTCGTGGGCGTCTTCTTCGGCTTCTACCCCGCGTGGAAAGCCTCGACGCTGCACCCGATGGAAGCGCTGGGGCGGGAGTAGGGGTGCGAACACACAAGGAGCGCGTCCTTCGTCTTCCGTTTGAAGAAAAGGGCGCGCTCCTTTCGATTACCGCGACGGGGTTTTTTCACGTGGAAGTATGCGAATGGAACGAGTTCGAGACAATGGGCGTCGCAGCTCTTATGCCGGATGTCTTTAAAGAGGAATCGTCCGGCGTTCCTCAGTCGATGTTTCTCTTCTCCGCGACGACGTACGAGGGACGCCCCTTCACCTCGTCGAGCAGCTGGGCGAGGTACTCGCCTACGAGCCCGAGCATCATGAGGATGACGCCGTTGAAGAAGAGGCTGACGGCCATCAGGGAGGCCCACCCCTGCACGGCCCTGTTCGTGAAGAGCTTTTCGTAGATGACGACGAGAATGTGGAAAAAACTGACCGCCGAGAGGCCGAAACCGATCCACGTGGCCAGCCTGAGCGGCTTCGAGAAGTTGGTGAAGGCCGTGATCGCCAGCAGGAAGAGTTTGATCGGGGAGTACTTGGTCGTTCCGGCGAACCGCTCCTCGCGGACGTACTCGACGGTGGTCCGCCGGAATCCGGCCCAGCTCACCAGGCCGCGGATGTAGCGGTTTTTCTCGGGCAGCGCGCGCAGGAGGTCGCGCACGGCACCGTCGATCAGGCGGAAGTCGCCGACGTCGACGAGGACTTCCCTGTCCGAGACGGCCCGAAGCAGTCTGTAAAAGACGGCGGCCGTAACCTTTTTGAAGATGCTCTCCCCTTCGCGTCTGCTTCTTTTTCCGTAGACGATGGCGTACCCTTCGTTCCATTTTTCGATCATCCGCGGAATGACTTCGGGCGGGTCCTGAAGGTCGGCGTCGATGAAGACGACGGCGCGCCCCTTCGAGTAGTCGATTCCCGCGCTCATGGCCGCCTGCTGGCCGAAGTTCCGCGAGAAGGAGATCATCGAGGAACAGGGGTCGCGGTCGCAGATGCGCCGCAGTATGTCGGCGGAGTCGTCGCGGCTGCCGTCGTCCACGAAGAGGAGTTCGTACGCGCCGCCGACGGCGCGCATGACGTCGGTTACGCGCTTCCAGGTTGCCTCCAGGACATCCTGCTCGTTGTAGACGGGGATGATGACCGAGTAGTCGACACTGCGTCCTTCCAAGAGTTCTCCCTCTTTTCTTCAAGATATGCCGTCGTTGCGCACGCGCGGAGCCGACGCTCACGGGCGCGCGGTTTCGATGATTTTCGAGCCGTCCGCGGTGCGGAGGACGACGCGTCCCGCAGCCTCCAGCTTCTCTTCCTTGAGCGACGGGAAGCGTTCTCTTTCAAGCGAACCGAGTACAATATACCGCACCGCGTACTTCCCGACCAGCTCCGCGGTCGCGCGAGGATCCGCGGACTCGTAGAGGGCGCGCACATCCCCGCGCCGCTCGTTCGGCTCCTCCGCGCCGCCTCTCCAGAGCCACTGATGGCCGAACCATCCGAGAGGGGTCGGCAGGCCCGTCGCGGCCGATATTCTGCCGTACCTCGTATAGGCGTCTCCGTCAGCTTCGAGAATCGCAGGCTGCCCGGCGACGTTGTCGCGGAACCATTCCACGATCTCCCTGTCGCCCGAGGAGAGGAAGGAGAGCCCGTCGAGACCGCGATAGCTTCCGGGAGGAGGAAGCGGGCCGTAGTATCCGGGAATCGCCCAGAAGGCGTACGTCAGGGGCATGGCGACGACCATGGCGAAGAGCAGGACGACCGTCGCGCGGAGTTTGGCGCCGGCGACGAGGCCTCCCGCGATACGCGCCGCCGCGTAGCCGCTCGCCGCGGCGGCGAGGACGAAGGCCTGGTAGGTGATCTTGAAGACGGTGTTGGCGCGGGGGTACTGCGCGCTGAAGAGATCCTTGACGTACACGGTCTCCGTTATCGCCACAAGACAGAGGGCGGCGGCGAACATGCCGAGCGCGACGATATCCGCACTCTCGACGCGAAGCGCGCCCGTCCCCAGCCCCCGTGCGCGAAGAACGAGCAGAAAGATCAGGAAGCAGACGGCGAAAAAGAGCTGATACCCCCAGAGCACGGCGAGCTGCCGGAGCGGGCTCGACGCGGCGACGCGGCGGACGCCCTCCGTGAAGCTTTCGAAATGGAGAAGGTAGGGAAGGCACGCCGCAAGAGAGACCGTCAGGAGCGTGCCGAATGCAAGCCCCGCCTCGGCGAGCGCCCGTTTCCGCCGGCCGTGGCGCAGGAGGGCCGACGTGAGCGCCGCTCCCGCAAGCACCGTCAGGGAGATCGGGTAGTTCCAGGTGTTGGTCATCCACGTCGCCCCCAGGAGCACCCCGGCCGCGACCTCCATAAGCGGCGGGCGAATGGTTTTCGCAGGCGCGGCGGACATGACCAGCGACGCCCCCATTCCCGCGGCGGCCAGCGATGCCGGGATGTCGAGCGAATGTCCGTGGAGCTCCCCGAGGACGAAGGTGAACAGGGGCACTTCGTGAATGGTTCTGTCGTTCCCCGGAGGATGATAGCCGATGAAGCGGGTCGCGTCCCAATAGTTGTAGGGGGCGGAACGGGCTTCGCGCACGCCCGCGCTTTCGAGCGCTTTCGGAAGCGCTCCGTAGATGAACGGGTGCAGCGTGCCCCCTCCCGCGACCAGCAGAGCCGCCAGCAGTCCGCCGACGACGGCGTTCCGCCGCGCACGGGGAGCGGCGTTCCGGAGCATGCCGTGGACGATGGAGAACGAGAGCGTGAAGGCGAACGAAAAGAGCGTCGCCACCATCAGATTGAAGCCGATCTCCGTCGACGTCCGTGTAAGACGGCAGAGAAACGCGGTGAAAAAGTGGCCGAAATAGTAGTAGTTTACCGGTTTTCCTGCGAACCACATGTCCGCGGGAGGCATCCATTCGGCTCTCGTCGCCGCGTTGAGGAAGCCGAGGTCCATAAACTTTTCGATGCTGTCCAGCTCCGGACGGACGCCGCGAAGGAAAGCCCAGGCAAGCAGACAGAGCAGGAAGAGGTACTCCTCCGCGACGACGATCCGCCGTTTTTCGCGGAAGAAGGCTCGCACCGTCGTTATCGCCCCCGGAACGGAGTAGTTGACGAGAGCGGCCGCGGCGACGACGGCGTACGCCCCCCGGTCGCCGAAGGGAACGAGCCGGAGCGAGGAGAGCAGCCAGACGGCGTACGACGTCAGCAGCAGGCCGAGCAGGCGTGAGAAAAGATACCCTCCGTCATGGAATGCGCTGAAGAGGCGGAGCGTCAGCGGCAGAAACGCCAGGCCGAGCACGACCAGCGCAAGCCACCAGATGATCGGCCGAAAAAACGAAGGGTGCGCGGCGAACTCGACGAGGAGCGCCGGCAACGAAGAGAGGCTCACGGCCTCCCCTCCTCTCGTCCCTTCCGGAACGGGGCGAGCTCCACTATTTTCGAGCCGTCCGCGGTTCGAAGGACGACGCGCCCCATCGCCTCCAGCCTGCGCTCCTTGAGCGACGGGAAGCGCTCCCGTTCGAGCGCGCCGACGACGATGTAGCGAATGCCGTACCGCTCGACCAGCCGACGAACCGCTTCGCCGTCGTCCGACTCGTAGAGCGTCCGGACGTCGTTCCGCCGTTCGTCCGGACCGTCCGGACTACCGCGCCAGATCCACTCGTGCGCATGCCACCCGAGGAGCGTCGGCAGGCCGGTGGCCATGGAGATTCTTCCGTAGCGCGTGTAGCTCTCGCCGTCGGCTTCGAGGATGACGGGGTTTCCCTCGACGTTCCGGCGGAACCACTCCACGATCTCGGCGTCGGCCGCCGGAAGAAAGGCGAGCCCGTCGAGCCCCCGATAGCGGCCCGGTTCCGGGAGCGGGCCGTAGAAGCCCGGGATGGACCAGTAGGGGTACGTCAGGGGTATCGCCGCGACCGCCGCGAAGAGCAGGACGACCGCCGCGCGGCGTTTCGGGCCGAAGGAGGAGGAGCCCGCGACGCGCGCCGCCGCGTACCCGCTCGCGAGCGCGAAGAGAAGCGCCGCCTGGTAGGCCATTTTGAACATCGTATTCGCCCTGTGGTACTTCTGGACGTAGATGTCCTTCACATAGACGATCTCCGGGATGGCGACGAGGCAGAAGGCCGCCGCGAACATGGCGAGCGCGACGACGTCGGAGGGGACGAGCGCGGCCTCCGGAATACCGAGCAAGCGCGTCCGCCGGGCGTTCGCCCGTATCCGGCAGAGGAGGAAGAGGCCGAAGCAGACGGCGAAGAAGGTCTGATGCCCCCACACGATCCCGAGCTGCCAAAGCGGACTGTTGGCCATGACCCTGTACACACCCTTCGTCATGTTCTCGAAGTGAAGGTTGAAGGGGAGCGCGGCCGCCTGCGAGACCGCCAGAAGCGCCGCCGCCGCGAGGAGGGTCTCGGCGAGCGCGCGGAAGCGAAGGCCGTGCCGCTTCAGCGCGCGGACGAACGCCGCGCCGCACAGCACCAGCAGATAGATGGGGTAATTCCACGTATTGGTCATCCACGTCGTCCCCAAGAGCACCCCGGAGAGCGCCTCGACGGCGGGCGCGCGAATTCCGGCGGTCCCCGGCGGGGAAAGAAGCATCGAAACGCCTATTCCCAACGACGCGAGGGAGGTCGGGGTGTCGAGAACGTGGCCGTGCAGGTCGGCGAGCACGAAGGCGTACGCGGGGAACTCGTGAATAGGTTTGTCCTCCGGCGGAGAATCGCTCCCGATGAAACTCCTCGCGCCGGGGTACCAGTAGCGTTCGACCTCCCCCTCGTACAGCCCGGCGCTCTTGAGCGCGGGGAGGAGCGTCCCGTAGACGAACGGGTGCAGGTTGGCTCCGAGCGTCAGCAGCAGCGCGGCGAGCAGACCGCCCGCGACCGCCTTTTTGACGCTCCGAAGATTCGTCCGCAGAAGCATGTTGAAGACGATGGAGAACGAAAGCGCGAAGGAGAACGCGAAAAGCGCCGCGATCATAAGGTTGTACGCAATCTCCGGAGGCGTTCCCGTCAGTCTGACGAGAAAGGCGGCGACAAAGTGTCCGAAGTAGTAGTAATTGACCGGCGCGCCAGAGAACCACATGTCGGTCGGAGGCATCCATTCGGCGCGAAGGACGGCGTTGACCAGGCCGAAGTCCATGAACTTCTCGATTCCCTCGATGTCGGGCTTGAAGCTCCGCAGAAGCGTCCACGCGAGAAAGGCGAAGAGGAAGAGATACTCCTCCGCAAGGACGACCTTCCGCTTCTCGCGGAAGAAGGCGCGCACCCCGGCGAACGACCCGGGCACGGCGTAGTGGATCAGGGCGGCGGCTCCCGCGACGGCGAAAACGACGCCTTCGGAGAACGGCGCGACGCCGAGCGAGGAGAGCAGCCAGACCGTATACGACGAGAGCAGAAGGCCGAGCAGGCGGGAAAAGAGATACCCTCCGTCGTGAAAGCCTTTAAAGACGGCCAGCGTCAGCGGAAGAAAGGCGAGGCCGAGCATGACGAGCGACAACCACCAGAGAACGGCCATACGCAAAGGGGCCGTCGTCAAGAATTCGAGGAACAGCTCCGCCGCCCGGCATGCGACGCGAAGAGCTCCGTCCACGGCGCTCACCTCGTCAAAAAGAAGATGCCGCTCACGATCAGCGCGATGCCCGCAAGCTGCGCCGCCCCCATGCTCTCCCCCAGCCAGACGCGGGAGACGGCGGCGAGCGTCAGCGCGATCGCTCCGGTCATCATCGGATAGGCGACGCCGACGTCGAGCTTGATCAGCATCAGCCCGTAGGCGGCGAACGCCCACCCGTAACAGAACACCGCAAGGTAGACCCTCGGGTTTTTCATCATGAACAGAACCGCTTCGACCCCGGCGCCTCCGTCGAACTCCCTCATCCCCATCTTCAGGAAGATGTTGGCGGCGACATTCAGAAGCACCGTGAGCGCGACGACGAGATACGCCATCACGCCACCGGCGCCCCGTCCGGAGCGCGGCCCATGGCGGCGCTCCCCTGCGCCCGTTCCAGCCTCGTCATGCGGATCCCCTCTTTCGTGCTGGCTTTTTCGACTGCCCTATTCTAGAATATTTTCCGTCGGAAAGATATGGCTCCGGCGAATGTCCGGAGCTGAAAGAAGAGTCGAAAGAAGAGGGGAAAGAACATGGCGAAACAGGCGAAACAGGGACGAATCGAAACGGAGCCGGACGCGGCGCCGCTGGCGCTCTCGCTGGGGGCGCTTCTGGGGAGGGAGGAGGTCGTTCGCGCGCCGGAAGACGTTCCGCCGGAGGAGGAGAAGGCCGCCAAGCCGCCGAGGGAACTCCCGGGGCGGGTGATTCTGACGCGCGAGACGAAGGGGCGTGGGGGCAAGACCGTCACGCGGCTTTCCTTCAGGGAGGGGGCGCCCTCCGATCCCGAAGGGCTTGCGAAAAGGCTCCGCTCCGCGATGGGGTGCGGAGGGACGACGGAGGGAGACGACATCGTGCTCCAGGGCGACCAGATCCAACGGACCGCAGAGTGGTTCGCAGCCCGGAAGGTACGGGTTACCGGAGCGCGCTGACGTCTCCCCGGAGCGCCGGCGCTATTTCGTCTCTTCCTCCTGGCCGGCCAGCATGGCCTGGACCGAGAGCGACGATATTCCGTTGTCCGTGCTGTTCGCTTTCAGTCCGCTCTCGGAGAGCATCTTGAGCAGCTTGTCCGTTTCGGACTCCACCTCCGTGCCGCACTTGCCGCAGACGCTCGCCCCTGCGGAGAGCGTGGCGCCGCAGTTGCTGCATGTTCCGCTGCTGCCGGTCGACGCCTCGCCCGCTCCGGACGAAGCGGGCGCTCCGGACGTCTTCGCCTCTTGCGTCGTGCCGGACGACGAGGATGCCGCCGCGCTTTCCTGCTCCTTCGACGCGCTCTTTTGCTCCGAGTTGACGCGCACGTTGAACTGCGTCGCCGCCTGCGCGACTCCCCGAATTTCCATCGACATTCCGTTCACCCCCTTTCTCGCCGCTTGTTACGCCGCGAGCGCCTTGTCGAGTTTGCTTTCGAGACTCTTCATCAACTCCGTCATCGTCGACGAAGGCTCCTGGCGCTTGTTCTGCTCCGGCGGCTTTCTGCCGTTCTTCGGTCCGTAAATCCCGTCCGACGAAACCGAGAACTCGCCCTTCTCCTCGGGCGGCTTGGGCTGCAGAACGGAGATATCCCCCGTTTCGGCCGCCTTCTCCATATCGTCGGCGAGCCTGTCGAGCATCTCCGCCTCCCTGCCCGTTGCGGAGCTCGCCTTTTCACGAGTCTCGTTCGCCATCTCCGTCAGCGTCTTGACGAACGCGTCCGGATCCTTCTCCTGGAGCTGTTCCAGTTTGTTCAAGAACTGCGCGAAGGGCGATATGCCCGCCTCGTCCTGTTCGCCGCCGACCGACGACTCATCGTTTTGAACCGTACTGGACGCGATACTCTGGAGCTGCAACGATTCCGAGGTTTGCAGCGTCGACATTTCCGAAATACGCATTGACGTCTCTCCTTTCAAGAATACCACATTGTTTGTCGAACGCGCGCCGTTTTCCTCCTCCTTTCCGTACACGACGCCGTTTCTCCTCTTGCTTTTCGGCCAAGGAAGGAAAAGAGATCGTCAAGGAAGCGATATTTTCGACGAAGAAGTGCTAAGAAGAGCAAAGAGGCGCGTTCCCCGCCGTCGATCTTGATATACTTCGGAGGCGCGTTCGGGCGCGCGGAGAGGAAGAGGAATCATTCGACATATTCTGCTGATCGACGACGACGTGGAGTTGTGCGAGCTGCTGGCGGCGTTCTTTTCCGGAGAGGGCTTCGAGATTTCCGCCGTCCACGACGGCCCTTCCGGAATTACCGAGGCTCTTTCCGGCGACTACAGCCTCGTGATTCTGGACGTCATGCTGCCGGAGTGCGGCGGGTTCGACGTGCTGCGCGAGATCCGGACGAAGAGCCGCGTTCCCGTGCTGATGCTCACCGCGAAGGGGGAGCACGTCGACCGGATCGTGGGGCTGGAGTTGGGGGCGGACGACTACGTGCCCAAGCCCTTCAACACAAGAGAGCTGGCCGCGCGGGTCCGGGCGGTGCTGCGCCGGACGGAGCCGGGAAACGGCGACGAGCACTCCGAGGAGATCGGCGACCTTGCGATGAACACGATGTCGCGCTCCGTCTCAGTCGGCGGACAGGCGGTCGAGCTGACGGGGACGGAGTTCCGTCTGCTGGAGCTGCTGATGCTGTCCGCGGGACATGTCGTCCCGCTCGAGCGAATATCGCAGGAGGTCCTCGGACGCCGCTACTCCGCCTTCGACCGGAGCATCGGCGTGCACGTCAGCAACCTACGGCGGAAGATCGGCCCCTACGGCGACGGCTCGGAGCGCATCCGGAACATACGCGGCGAGGGGTACGTCCTCGTCTTTCCCGACCGCCCCGAGACGGGAAGGGAGCGCGTCGCGCCGTGAAGCGCCTCTCGCTCTTCTGGAAGGTCTATCTGGGCTTCCTCCTCGCGCTCTTTCTCACGCTCGCGGTGAACGAGATCATCTTCACGATCGAGAAGTCCCGCCAGACGTTCCAGCCCCCGGAGGAACTCCTGCGCTTGCTGACGTGGTCCGCGAGCTCCCTCGCCGACGACGTCCGACCTCTTCTCGAGCGGGGCGACGAAGCGTCCGCCGGTTCGCTTCTGGCGCGCGCGGAGACGACGAACGGCGTCGAACTGTCGCTCCTCCCTCCCGGCGAACGGACCGCGACGGCGCGGAACCGCCCGGGAGTCGTGGCGGTCGAAGTCCCCGTGGAGACATCCGGCGGGGCGTACTCGCTCTCGGCGGAGCTCTCGCTCTTCCGCGGCAGACCGCCCTTTCCTCCGCGCCACTGGTGGATGTTTCTCGTTCCGATGGGCATCGGCGCGCTGCTCTGCCTGGTGCTCGTGCGGCATATCGTCTCCCCGATCATCGCGCTGCGCGAGGCGGCCGTGCGGCTCGGCGAGGGAGATCTGAAGGCCAGGGCGGGCGAATCGGTCACTTCGCGGAACGACCATATCGCCGATCTCGGCAGGGCGTTCGACGGCATGGCCGAGAGAATCCAGGAGCTTCTGACATCGCAGCAGCGCCTGATGGGCGACATTTCGCACGAGCTGCGCTCGCCCCTCCAGCGCATGGACGTCGCCCTGACCCTCGCGCGCAAGGGGTGTTCCCCCGAGGCCGCGGAGTACCTGGACAGGGCCGGGCGGGACGCCGAACGAATGAACGAGATGGTCGGCCAGATCCTCGCGCTCTCCCACGCGGAACTGTACCCTCGGGAGAGCCTCGGCGTTCCGGTGGACATCGGTTCGTTGCTCGACGAAATCGCGGAAGACGCCCGCTTCGAGGGGGCGGCCTCCGGAAAGACGGCGCTCGCGTCGAACCTCCCCGAGGCTCTGGAGATTCACGGTGACGAGCAGCTGCTCCGGAGCGCCGTGGAGAACGTCGTCCGCAACGCGCTCCGCGCAACGCCGACGGGCGGGAGGGTCGAGTTGCGCGCGGAGCTGCGGGGGGACGATCTCGTCGTCTCCGTCCGCGATCAGGGACCGGGAATTCCGGAGGGGGAGCTGACGCGCATCTTCCGCCCCTTCTACCGGCTGGACGCCTCCAGGGACCGCAAGAGCGGCGGCACGGGACTCGGGCTCGCCATCGCCGAACGCGCCGTTCGCTTCCACGGCGGAACGATCTCCGCGCGCAACGCCCCGCTCGGCGGCCTCGTCGTCGAGATCGCGCTGCCGCTCCGCCGCGCGCCGGGTACGCCCTGAGAGAATGCGACGCCGCGGCAACACGATAAGGGCTCGCCGGGGAAGACGCTCGTCGGAACGTATGCGGTGACTCTTTCGGCAGCTCCGTTCCGTTTCTCGGCCGTGGAAAACCGCGGATTCGACCGGATAAAAATCATTTGACGAAACCACCCGTTCGCATTAGCATTAGCAAAGCCCGGCGCACGCCGGGAACATTCGGACTGTCCGAAAATCGACGCGAGCGAGAGTGACTGCGACCCATGATATCGTCCCGAAAAGAGAGATTGTACGGCGTTTTCCTTGTTCTTATGGCGAGTATGTGCTGGGGGACCACCGGCACGTTGCAGGCGTTGGCCCCCGAAGGGGCGCCCCCCCTCACCGTCGGCTCGATCCGCATCGCGCTCTCGGCGCTGATCCTGCTGCCCTGGTGCGTCTGGAGGGACCGAGGAATCGGCTTTTTGCGCAGAACGTCGCTCCCCGCCCTTATGGTGGGCGTCGCGGGGCTTGTGGGCTTTCAGTTTTCCTTCTTCACCGCGCTCAAACTGACGGGCGTCTCCATCGGCACGATGATCGCCATCGGCGCGTCGCCCATGTTCGCCGGGGCGCTCGGCTCGCTGGTGCAGCGCGAGCCGCTTTCGGCGCGCTGGTTCCTCTCGACGGCGGTCGCCGTCTCCGGCTGCGCGCTGCTGGTCCTCGGCGGTTCCTCCGGCCCGATGCTCCTCGATCCGTTGGGAATCGCCCTCGCCTTCGCCGCGGCGTTCTTCTACGCATTGATGGGGCTGGGGTTCAAGATGCAGGGGGCGACGCTGAACGACACCCAGACGATCGCCGTCACCACCGGAACCGCCCTGATCGTCGCCCTCCCGGTGCTTTTCGCGCTGGACTCCTCGTGGATCTTCACCCGCGCAGGGCTGGGGATTTCCTTTTCTCTCGGCTTCGCCACGATGGCCCTGCCGATGAGCCTCTTCTCGCTGGGGCTGCGGAAGATCTACCTCCGGGACGCCTATACGATCTCCCTCGCCGAACCGCTCACCGCGTGCATCCTCTCCGCGCTGGTGCTCGGGGAACGGCTCTCTCCCCTGTCCATCGGGGGCGCGGCCCTGATCTTCTGCGGCATCCTGCTGCTTCCCGTCGCGTCGGAGGGCGGGGGCGAGCCGGAGAAAAACCCGGCATGACGCATACCTATATCGCTTACCTATATATAAGGAGGACTCCATGACCGAACGCACAGCTCTTTTCGTTTCCGGGAACGAGGCGATCGCGGAGGGCGCCCTCGCGGCGGGGGCGCGGTTCTACGCGGGGTACCCGATCACGCCCTCCTCGGAGATCGCTGAGGCGGCCGCCCGACGGATGCCGGAGGTCGGCGGCGTGTATATCCAGATGGAGGACGAACTCTCGAGCATGGCGGCGATCATCGGCGCGTCGGCGGCGGGCAAGAAGGCCTTCACCGCGACCAGCGGCCCGGGATTCTCGCTGATGCAGGAGAACCTCGGCATGGCCGCGATGGGCGAAATCCCCTGCGTGGTGGTGAACGTCCAGCGCTCCGGTCCCTCCACCGGCATGGCCACCAAACCCGCGCAGGGCGACGTGATGCAGGCGCGCTGGGGGACGCACGGCGACCACGGGATCATCGCGCTGGCCCCGTCGTCGGTGCAGGACTGCTACGACATGACCATCCGCGCCTTCAACCTCGCGGAGAGGTACCGCACGCCCGTGGTGCTGCTGGCCGACGCGGCAATCGCGAAGCTGCGGGAACGGGCCGTCTTCCGCGCCCCTTCCCCCGGCGAGATCGTCGAACGCGCGATGCCGACCTGTCCGCCCGAAGAGTTCCGCCCGTTCGCCGTCGACCCGGAGGAACGTACAATCACGCCGCTCCCCCCCTTCGGCGGCGACTACGTCATCCGCATCACCGGCTCGATGCACGACGAGCGGGGCGGCCAGAACGCCACCCCGGACAATGCGGACCGAGTGATCCGGCACCTGACCGACAAGCTGGAGAAGAACCGCGCCGACATCGTCCGGGTGCGCGAATACGCCCTCGACGACGCGGAGTACGCATTCATTTCCTTTGGATGCTCAGCACGCGCTTCGCGCGCCGCTGTGAAGCAGGCCCGCGCCCTCGGGAAGCGCGTCGGCCTGTTGGAGCTGACCACGCTCTGGCCCTTCCCCGACGACGAGGTGCGCTCGCTGCTCTCCCGCGTGAAGGGCGCCGCCGTGGTGGAGATGAATCTCGGACAGGTCGTGCGCGAGGTGCGGCGGCTGAACGACTTCGGCATCCCCGTCCTCGGCGTCCACCGGGTCGACGGGATGCTCGTCGCGCCCGCCGACATTCTCTCCCGCACGGAGGAGGCGTTCTCATGAGCATGCTCACGTATCTGGACTACCTCGCGGCGCACAAGCTCCCCACCATCTGGTGCCCCGGCTGCGGCAACGGCATCGTGCTCAAGGCCATTCTGAAGGCATTCGCCGACCTCGGGCTCGACAAGCGGAAGACGGTGGCCGTCTCCGGAATCGGCTGCTGGGGGTGGGCCGACGACTACATCGACGTGAACGCCTTCCACGGCACGCACGGGCGCGCGCTGGCCTTCGCCGCCGGAATCAAGCTGGCGAACCCGGAGCTGACCGTGATCGTGCTCATGGGGGACGGCGACGGCGCGACCATCGGCGGCAACCACCTGATCCACGCGGCGCGGCGGAACGTCGACCTCACCGCGGTGGTGGTGAACAACTTCAACTACGGCATGACCGGGGGGCAGTACTCCGGCACGACCCCCGCCGGAAGCATGACGTCCACCTCTCCGCTG